>Ga0126342_10010759_pt1 | contig 16383 bp, 15 predicted proteins | sample Cyp1metagenome_FD_92528 | JGI IMG/M metagenome (GOLD analysis project Ga0126342, IMG submission 92528) | Coral microbial communities from Lord Howe Island, Old Settlement Bay, Australia - Cyphastrea 1 metagenome | ecosystem: Host-associated > Invertebrates > Cnidaria > Coral ... | reverse complement strand
ACCACAGGCAATGAGTGGGAGGTTGTTTGGTTCGCAACATCCGATGTTATCAGATTTGCAAGTAAGACTCAGGGATTTGAACCTTTGAAGATCGCAGTGCTGAATCTTCCATCTAAGTTTCTTCAAAAAACATTGTGAACAGCATGCAGCCGAGGGCGTTTCCATTTTGTGTGACAGATGTGACAGGACATTTAGCAGCATTTGCCCTCGGTTGAAAACTGTTTTCAGTTGTAGGCTTATTCTGATGTCAGTAATGCAATCGTAAGTCCATACGCATAGAACATCATAGAGCCACAACTGCTCGCTCTATTGATTTGGTGCAGTGAGATGATGTCAATATATCCAGCTTTAAGCTGCGCTAGGCACATCCGTCCTGGCAACACGGCTGCATGCCCTTGCTGTCGAGAGCGTCGTTTCCTTAGTGCCATCGGAGCAGTGGCACATCTGGAGTCAGGGAACTGTTCGAGACTGGGACAGTGGAATTTGCAATACTTTGCCTCATATCACTCGGGCATTTCCCCAAAAATCCACCCCAATATGCCCCAATTCATTGGTTTTCGTGCTCAAACATTTTTTTGGTTTCCAATTTAGCCGCCGGAATACCACCAATTCTTTTCCAGTCTTTGGCCAAGGAACTGCCGCGGGCAAGAGAAAGCTCAGCGCCAGATCTTGAATGTCGTGAGCCAGCACAAGCAAACGCAGAAATTTCTGCGGCCGATGCTTACAGATGGATATGGAAATGCTTATGGAGACAGCAATCCTTATCAATGCACCTCCTGTGACAGGACATTTGCGAAATTGAGCAGCCTGATGGCACACAGACAGGACAGGCACGGGCAGGTCTTGCGCGCTCTCGCATTCTGAGCATTCTGAGCAACCGTGCCCTCGACTTCCCATGACGCCTGGTGCCGGTTCAGCATTTGAAAGCTTTGATGAACACTTTGAAGCCGAATCAGTGAAGCGTCAATGTGGTCAATGCAAGCTGACTGCCCTTCACCTCAACACATTTCTAACTTTTTCAGCTTAGTTCCTTAGGTGTCTTAGTTTCATTTAGCTTTAGCATCCTTAGCTTTGCTAGTCGCCTTAGCCTGGCTGGTCATTCTCAAGGAAGGCCTGCTGAATCTAGCTGATCTTAGAGCAGAGCCAACCTGTTGGCACATAGAGCCCAGAAGATTGAGATGTTGCGAAACGACTGCGATGGCATTGATTGTGGGTTTGAAAAAACCTCCAATTGATTTGAACCACAGGCATCTGTAGCAAACTGTTCCATCTAGCTGTTTCGAACCTGTTCTGCGACATATCTGGTTTCTCTATCAAGGCACCTCTACAACCTTTCAAATTGGTCTTTTCTGTACTAATGCATCGAGCATCGAAGAGATTGACTTAAGGAGCCACAAGCGGATTGGGACAATTCATGTTTTTCCTAGCAGATGGGAATGTTCAACTGTGGAACGAGGACAGGACATGAATCAAATCCGATGAATAGCCTTCAGTTCTCATGATACGTGGTCTCAAATTAACTTGTTTCAACTCTGCTCAGGTGCTACTGCTACTTTTATTGGTGCAGCGTGTGAGCATCTCAGACGTTCCATTGATTTCTGTAAGCGAAACAAGAACGATTGACATCTATGCGAAGAACTTGTATTGCTTGTATGTCACCCTTTCCAATTGGGCTTATGATGTTACCCATGATATTGGGGGCTTTATCATGCCTTATCAATATCATGATATCATGATATCATGATGATATCCAGAAGACATCCATGAGGTGTGGGCACTACAGCGAGCGTGCGCTGAGTTGGCCCTGGCCCTGGAGGTTTTTGCAAAGGCCCAGCGATGATGGGAAGCCCCGTTACGTCCCATTTTCCCTTTTCTATGTTTTTTTTTGTATCAGTTTTTTGTGGCAAGATCTGAGATTGTGCAAGACTTTTTTTGGCCCCTGACATCGTAGCTGCTTGGCTGATGTTGCCCAAATGTTTTGGGGCACTGTTTGACGTTTTTTTTTCATGGTTTTTAGGCATATGTGATGTCAGCTTCAGGTCAACTGACGTTCTGAATCTCGATTTTGCTGCATTTCAGAGAGATTATTCCAGCATCATCAACTTTTATCAACTTTTCTATTTATTGGAAGAAATTGCCGATACTTTGACAGGTCTTGGAGCAGCGCACCATGTTTGCTCCCCTCGCAGCAGGAGGCCGGCGGTCCTCACTATACATTGCAGCAACTTCTGCTACTCCTCCGACGACGACGATGATGATGATGATGATCATCATCATCATCTTCATCATCATCATCATCATCATCACATCCAAGATGCGTCCTATTGCGCACACACACTATATACATTTATTATAGACTGCATATACATATTATCATGTATGGATTCTAGTGCAAGCTGTTTGCTTTGTCAGCATATCGATCCTTGGTCAGGGCCAGAAAGCTTGGCTCACCTACCAACACCTACCCCTGCTGTGAGCTCTGGCAAGTCCTTGGAGGACCTGGGAGTTTCTGGCAGAAGGGCACCCAAACACTTGCTCTGCCTCATGGAACGGGTGATTTCAATGGCCATTGTTAACCCTAAATTCATAGGTTTTAAATTAGACTATACCCCCAGCAATTCCCAATATCTCAAGCTGCACCCCTACATATCTCTACTGGCTTGTACCTACCTTACTCTACCTTTCTTGGTGCCAATATTTTCAAATTCTTGGCACCTCAAGTTCTCAGGATCTGCGTTTGACCTTCACGCCCAGCTTGAAGGCAGAGCTGCGGTGTCAAAATTTTGAGGATTTCCTGACATGAAGGATGGAAAAGGATGGAAAAGGGATGTCCATTTGGCCAAAATTTGATAGCTCCGTCTTTGAGATTCATACAGGAAACTGGTGGAGTGAAGCGTAATCCCAAGTTCACGATGAGCTGGCAACAGCACCAGGCCTATTCATCGACCTTGGGTCTTGGAGGCCACGTGTGCGCAAAAATAATTTCACCTGAACACTGATTGCGCAGTTACAACACATTTTTCATTGTTCCCTTGGAACAACACACCACCATTGCATGAAGAAACAGCTCACGATCAAAAAAAATCATCAGTGGCACGCTTGGCAGGGTTAAGAGGTTGATCAAACGGCTAGGTGATAGAAGCTCCAATCCCTTGACCTATGGCTATAGCAGCTCTGACAGCTTTGGTTATGACCGTGACTATGAACCTCGGCATGTGGTTGGGATTGCTTGAGGCTTTGAATTGTGCTTCTTTGATCTTCTTTGAACGTGTCCAAAAGCAAGACTTGGCTTGCACTTCTTTGCATCATATCTAGGTTATGTGAGCCTTAATTTCACAAATTTTTGTCGAGCATGTGTGAACTTGTCCCAATCGCTTTCAGACTGTCAAGAATCTAACTTTTCCAACTCATGTCGCTCTTGCAACTGAGGACTACAGTTATGGTTACGACGGCCTAAGCTACGATAGCTACGACACTTTTGGCAGCTATAGGAAGGTCAGGGAACACTTAACTCGTGGGGAGGTTCGGTTTGCATCAAAGATGATCAACTCGAAAGTCACATTTGAAAAGATCAGTGTCATTAGAGAATCATTAGAGATTAACCTGACTAAACGACATTAAAGGACTGGTGATATCTGGTTATCCCGTATCAAACGACTCCTTTGAGATTGGGAGGCGGAGCACCGACGCCGCTTGAGTGCGGGGATGCCCAGGGGAGAAAAAATCCACCAGTGGACGAATACTCAGCAAAACATGGGAATTACATGGAATTACATGGAATTACATGGAATTAACTGTATATAACTGTATATAACTGTATATAACTGTATATAACTGTATATTAATATAGCTGTATTACATCTATTTTACCATCTTTAATTAATTGTATATAACTCTATAATTATGGATAAAATCACACATATATATATATAAGTCATCAAAAAGCGGAGTGACCAGCCATTTTACAAGATTTTGGCCGATGCTTGGTTGCTCTGGTCCACCAACATTTGTTGATCACAGCAACCACGACAGCTTCTCAGGATGGTTTCCGACGCAACACTCGCTTCCACGAGGACTCAGGTGAGTGTCATTGCAGTCACATCATTTTGCATATTTTGCATATTTTGCATGTTGGAGTGGATGATTTTACACTCCAGACTGTCCAGACTGCCTGGGAGGCCTTGGTGATTGGTACACTTCCAGCCTCTTGGCGGCTGCTAACGTTTCTCAAGCTTGGTTCACCTATCACCGCGTTTAAACGCCCGTTTAAACGCAAATGGTCGTTTCCCAAAAGTCCAGAATCGCAAAATCTCCGGAATGTGGGTCGTTTCCATTCGCCCAAGCCCAAGGCCTGGAGACTCGCCTAAGCTGGAAGCCCGAGGGAATTTTGACCTCGATTCCTCCCATTTTTGTCACCTCTAGAGGCGATTTGGATGATCGGTGGAGTCAATGGACCGCCTGGGATGGTTGGCCTGGGAGCTTACACCTGGGGTCACTGATGGTTACTGATGGTTGGTGGATGTTGCTGGATGTTACTGTTTTCAACCCAAACCGGTGGACTGATTTTTCATTTCTCATATTTCTTTTGACACAGATGTTTTGGACATTTTTTGGACTTGTTTTTTTTTGGTGTTTTTGGATGTTTCCTGTAGAAATCATGTTAGAAATCCATGGTGTTGGATGATTTGGAGCCCAGGTCACCCAGATCGTCCCGGTCCCGGAGCGAGCTGCTCCGCCTGGCGGCCAATCGAAGCAAGGCCTTCGAGGCGACACGACAGGTGAATCTGGAAAGAACAGGATGAACTCATGAAAACGATGAACAAAATGAACAAATAATATAACTATGTATATATATATATGTATATATATATGTATATATATATGAACAAATATATATATATATATAACATAGACAGAATATAAAATGAATATAATATGATAATATATGAACAAATAATGCATATGAACAGCATAATTTTGAAGTTACGTCCAGTAATCAGTTATGATCTCGCTTTTATGAACCACATTTTGCGTGGGTGTGCAATATTGAATGCAGTGATGAAGCTGACTCGCCGAACCATTTTGCCCACCCTACAATCTGCATGCTATCTGTTCTATTTGTTCACTTAGTGACATTTCTTGAGACAGTGGATGGTTCTCTCTCTCTGTTGGATCAGGAGGCACTCTCTTCAATCCCATCTTCACCTCCTTTTGTGGGAGGCAGTCAGAGACTTGGCATCTTACCGCCTTTCATCATCCTTTCATCACACAGATCTGTGCAGTTTCATCCCAGGTGAGCCTTCCCAGAAGCCGTTCAGGACTCTAAAACGAACAGGTGAAGCCCTTGACACATCACAAGATCAAGTAGGATCAACGAGGGAACTCTGATATCCATTGATATCCAGATTTCTTAAACACTAGCACCCAAGGCTCAAGGCTCATAAATGCACAAGATGTGAAACCATATAGTTTTGGAATGTTTTGGACATCTTGCAAGGATCCCGAGAATCCTTCACCAGACCTGGAAGACTGACCAGGCACATGCCAATTGGTCATAGAAAAAAGACACGTTGTGAAGTCAGACGTTTTGTGGTCATTGATTCGGTATGATTAGTTTGTGCCACAGGTGCCGGCGAAGTTTGCTCATCACTTGCAGTCCTGGCGAAGATTGCATCCAGGCTGCTGGATCTGATGAAAGTTGGACGTTATCAGGACATGATTGATTCCAATGATTGATGCTCATGAGGAGTTATGCAGCTTCTCGATTTTGCAGTTTTTTGCATTGGATTCTCCGCATTTCCGCTTTGGTGAAGATTGGCACTTCGAATTCTGGGACGATCACTCAAGTATGGATCCTGAGAAGCGGCCCAGTGGTGCTCCGCGTGTTGTGGACCATGGCCTTGCTTCTTTTGGTATAATTTTGTAACAGGAAATCCTAAGGACTCTGCAGATTCCCACCCAACATTTTTGGGAACTTTCGCACCCATTTGCTGCACATTCCAAGGTCGAGAACTGATGGCAGAGAAGTTCGGAATCCAAGTGATGTGGGGAATATTTCAAGTTAGGTTCGCTGGCTCCTGTGACTGGATTGCAACTTAATTCATCTTAATTCTACCTCCAAGACCAGCAAAGCACTTGTAAGATCTTGTAAATTCAATGTTTACCCACATTTGATGGAGCTCACAACCTTTACCATGTGGAAGGCCAGCAACACTGCCAAACCCAAGGTACCCAAAACACCTGCGGCAATACGACCGAATGCGCGGATGCCCAATCGCGGGAGCTAAATTGAACCAGTTGGACCTGCTGAAAAGATTGGAGAAGAATCTCCACAGGACACGTGTCGACATCAGTTCACATCAGTTCACAATGCGCTTGGGATCTTTTGCATCTAGGAAGTACGTCCTATATGAACAGAAGATTCAGATCTTTGGCGGAATTTTTTTATCAAGATTCTTGGAGCGTCCAATGAGTCGCTACCTGTTCAGTTGTATCTCAGGTCAGGTATCAAGCGCGCAGATATTGCACGCCTGGTAGCTCTCTCCGTGTACGGGGGCGTGCCAGCCCTAGCAATTGTTCGAGCATGGGTGAGATACTCGTGAAACCTCACGAGTCGGCTAGTTTCATTCAACAATTCATGCAGTTTAAAAGGATTTAAAAGGTACTGTAGCAGTTTCCTTTGCTTCATTCCTTGCTTGTTGCCGAATCTTTTGACTCTCAAGCCCTCCAAAGCAATGGAAGTGGGACAAGGTTTTGTTTGAATCAGGGATTGTATGTTGTGAATTTGTGAATGATATCTTTCTCTAGCTCCCTCCAAGTTGCTTGGGCTTCATTCACTCCTCGATTCCTCGATTGTGCTTCCCTTCGACTAATCACGACGGACATGGACCCAGATGAACACCTTGGTGTCATACGCATTGAGGGAACATCCAGTGAGGATTTCCTAGGAACACCCAATTGATCATTAACCATCAATAAACCAAACAGCAACTCCAACAACCACTTTTTTTTTTGGTTCATCAATGGTCCAACTACGGATGCCTCACGGATGCCTCACGGTGTCAGGTCTATGCCGACATCGATGTGGAAGCGACCCGATCCCTGGAGCCGTTGCTGGTGGCCGCTGAAGCCAGCGATGCAGCAGTGCTACTAGGTGCAGCCATTGTTGCGGTATGATTCTATGACATATATGACATATCGTTAAAACAACATGATGTGTGCATAATCTAGACAACATATTATAACATATTAATAAAAAGAAAAGTTTTACACAAATATGAATGAAAACATGTACACTATATGATACATGTACTGCATGGATGCGTATGAAACTGGGAATACAACCTATGAACAACTTGAGCATGTGGTTGTATTACTAGAGGTCTTGTTGCGGATTTATCTTGCCATACCAAAGACCTTGAGTTTCAGGTACTTAAGATCAGGGAAATGCAGATGCAATGAACAGAACTCATTTGCCTCTTTGGAACGCACGAATGAGTTTCACGCGCCCTAGTGCATCTCCTATGGCAGGAGAGGAGAACTTCGTCCATTCCGTGTTGCTGGACTGGAGCAGTGTCGTTGTCCGTTGCAGTTGCACCATACTTTCGCAATCGGCACCAGTTCCAAATAGCGACATGCGAATTCAGACATTGAATCCCAGGAGCACAAGAGCGAACCTTTGGCATCTTGTCTGCAGTTGCCGTTGTGAACGTTGTGAACCGTCATGTCGTCGAATTTGAAGGGTCAGTGACAACTACGTCAGTCAGACCAAATCATTCGTCATTGACGTCCAAAGTTGCCTTTGTATCACGACCTTCACTGGAACTAACCTTTTTAAAAGCTGCCTCAGATAGTTCCAACTGCCACTTTTCAAAACCGTCCGGAACGAGGTGAGCAATGCCGTGATGATCGGTGCCGCTGGACATGCTTTTTGGGAGGACGCGGACACTCATTGCGCTTGTAATTCCAACCTCCAGGATGAACGGATTGGAACGGATTGGAACGGATTGCACATGGAGAGTGCCACGATGTGCCACCTTTGGCTTCATTTTGTGATTTTTCAGGAGGTGTTGCAGGAGATTTTCAGCAAGTCTTGGTGTCTGGGGCTTGGCATCCCCAGTGGGACGGTGGCACCGGAGCAGTGGACTGAGGCGGGGAAGATCCGGTGCAATGCACCGGGCCACGCATTGTGGATCAAGTGAGCTGGGAACATCTCAGGTACGATGAAACAAACGGGAAACAAACGGCACGTAAATATGATGAATTTGATTCAATTTTATGATGAATTTATGATGAATTTCTGATGTTCCTGTTCATTTCTCTGAGTTGTCTTTCTGTTTTCGTTGGCTTCGTGGAGAGAAACTTCTGGGATTGCACGGTCGTTGCAGGCGGAACAGCGGTTGTCGGAAGAAAGGCTGTGCCCGGCTCCCAGCCCAGCGTCAACCGTCCACCGTCAGCCGTCAGTTCCTTTCAGCGCTGTTTCCAGGTTCTTCGACTTCCATTTGACTACTTCTCGCCCAACATCGCGTTGTGGAACGCCGCCAATATGGTGGCTTGGACGGTCAGTTGATGTTTATATATATATATAATATAATATATATATATATATAATAATATATATATATATATATATAATATATATATATATATATAATATACATATATAATATACACATATAATATACATATATAATATACATATGTTTGATAGGGAGTACTACCAGACTCAGTGGGAATGTGGGAATTACATGGAATTACTAGAACCTGGGATGTCTTTCTGAATCCCTCTTCATCGATCAGCAAGAGGGGCTGCTAATTGAGTCTGATTGATAATTTGGGACATGGCTCATTTGGAACAATGGCTTACAGATGCATTGAGATAATAACTATAATAGTCAATCAGATATTTGTGGCCTTCGTGTTCAGAGTATGCTCCAGAGGTTAAAGAGTGCCGACCGAGAGAAAGACCAAGTCGAGGCTTGGATGCAATCGGATGCAGTAAAGCTAAAAGTTGCCACCCTACACAGGAAAAACAACTTGCGCCCTGCATGTTTTTTAAACGTGTTTTGTATTTGGCAGAAGTTGAGGGTAAGCTGACTTTAAACAGATTGGCCAAGCAGGAATTGTTGCCTGACTTGCATCTCGTTGTCACAAATCTCCGTGAGATGCCACGCCAGGCAGTCTGAACTGGCTGGATCCTCATTTGCACAAGGCCGGTCGGCCGGTCATTTGAGAGTGCTGACGGTGCTGACGTTTTGGCAGATCCGGTTGATTCCGGTTGATTCCGGTTGATTTGGTCTGAGTGAGATATGAAGAGATCCTTTGGAACACTGCAGGGCTCACTGAAGGAGAGCAGGCCGCCGCCACATCCAGAAAAGTTGCAAAATCAGATGGACTTTCAATAATCTTTCAATGAGCGTTTAGAGATTGAATTTCATCAAGGCCGATGTGAATGATTGCAAGGGGTGCCGGGGCGCCTTCGCTGCAGATTGCTGAAACATCCGAAATCGATTTGGTGGATCACGGTCAGGCCGAGCATGGTCTGTGACGCCTGCAGGCCGTTGTGTCGATTGGTTCTCATCTGTCATTCGATGTGTCAGGCTGAACACATCTGAACCATCTGTCGACTTAATGACTTGGTGCTTTCCAGATCTTTCCAGATCTTTCCAGATCTTTCCAGATCTTTCCAGATCTTTCCAGATGAGCGCTTCATCTTCTCATATCCGCTTCATCTTCCCACAGGAGCTTATCCCGAGCTTTGGAGTGGCCAACAGCACTGCACAGCAACCGCCTCTCGTCTGAGTCTGAACTGACGCCAAGGGAAGTTGCTATCTGTCCTGACGCCAAGGCACATATGCGGTCCATCACTGGCAGTGTAGCTGGTGTAGGGAGGATGATGCTTTGAGGACTTGGATGACCATGTAGAATGTGTTGAACTTGTTTATACATAGCTTATTGCATTTCAGTTCATCAGAGGCAAACAAGATCAAACAACACCAGCCGTGTTTCCTGGGTATGTTCCAATTCTTGTGGATTCACTGCATTCGGTCTGGGCTCTGCCACAACCTTCTCAACACACCCTGCTAGGAAGAGCATCTCTCTTGCGGAGATCGTTTCAATCGTCATGAACGAGTCTCAAGCAGAGGCTGCGGATTGGAACCGGGTTTTCCTGCAGTATCAAAGGCACATTTTCCAAACCACTGGAATATTGATGATATTGATGAAACATCGTTTACATCGCAACATTAAGATGTCATTCATCAATTCATCAAGTTCGAATCTTTGACGGAGCTTGGCCAGGCTCTGTTGCTTGCTGAAAACGCGGCGAGCAAAATACGCGCGTATTGGGTTTGTCTCAATGTCGGCCAGCACACTATGACACGCAGATCAAAACGTGAATATGAAATGTGTTTGTTTGAAACATCAAGTAATGTGAGCATAAGATCCTCATGACACACACTAAAACTTCTTAAGACCTCTCTCCTATTGAGATCTGTTCAGGGTTGCAGGTGCTGCATGGTGGTGCACCGTGGGCTGTGTCAGGTCAATCTGGAGAACCCTCTACTCTTGTGACCTTGGGAACTCAGCTTGAAGTTGACGCGTAGAATGTAGAGACCAAAGACAGATCTATTTTATTCAATAATGATATGTGATACATGTGATACCTATACGTATGATGTGTAGGCTCATTGTAAACTCTTGATATTGTATACTCTGAGAATCTCGTGGTGTTAGACACACACAGACATGTAGCATGCGTCCACATTAACGAAGGTAGTGCTTCAACTATATCCTGAAATCATCTTCACTATCTTCACTGTTCAAACCTTGGGAGAGGTACAGAGAGGGGAGCGAAGATGCAGCTTGCAGCAGTAGGTGGCCACTTCATTGGGAATTGGGTGGTGACCACCTTGTGGATTATGTCCCAATTATGTCCCAATTATGTCCCAATTATGTCCCAATTATGTCCCAATTATGTTCAACTTGCTGGGAAAAGTCACCCGAAAATACCTCAGACATCTAGAGAGCACTGGAAATTTGGACGGAACCATGGACGGAATGGGGAACCACTCGGCATCAAATCATGAAAGATTGCCAGGTCTGAGTTGGAGCGACTCCCAAAGATCCAGGAGCTGCTGGCCCCGTACTTCAAAATCGTGCCTCGGTCAACCAACATTTTGTTGCCATGCTGAGGCCATCTTGCTAAGATATCCATTGGATCTTGTCGGAATATGATATGGAATATGATATGGAAATGTAATGACATGTATGGAAGTTGAACTGGTTTGTGACATTTTGTGACAGTATGATGGATTTCGACATTTGTCTATTCGTTTCGTCTAAACCTGGTAAGTGTCAGTGTAACCTGCGCCGTCAGTGTAACCTTCGCCGCCTGCACCCTGAGTTTCAATTGGATGCAGAGCTGCTGGACTGTGTCATGGTGGCGCCGAATAGGCAGGCCCCACGACATGCGACTTGGCTTGACATCAGTCCCAGGATCAAAGTTGAGGCATGTTATATAATAATAGTTAAACAGTTAAAAACATCCAGTTGAGCCAAACTTAGGCATTTTCCATCATCTTCCCCTTCTCACGTCTTCTCACCTAGGCCTTCTCTTGCGTCAGAAGCTTCCAGGCCAAGATTCTGGCTGATGATTAAAGTATATCAAAGTTAAAGCAACAGTGGAGAGGGCTTACAGCTTTCATAGCGAATTGATGCACTGGGGCATCTGGTATGCAGTCTGCCTGACGCAGGATATTTGCTTTCTTGGTGAATCAGACTGCAGCGATTTGAAGGACCTCAGATTGATCATGCATTCCGCGCGCGCACAAGAAAAGGGCATACAGGTGCAAGGCATGCAGACAGGCTTAAGACATCTTGAGACAAATGATATATATATATATAATATCAAAGATGTTCAGTAATTACTTCGGGATCTCTTCGGGATCTTCAGGCTCTTGGATTCATTTGCGAGACCATGATTGACCATGGCTCTCTGATCACCAGGATGCCGCTGCTGTCCGACCACCTTTCGATTGGCCCCGTTGTGGGCAGGTGACCATGCAAGGGCCGTGTAAAGACATAACACTGTACCCTCGACGGGGGGCTTTATACTGTACCCATCTGTACCCATGATCCCATGAGAGCAGAGTTGCTATATGACATTGGAAACGGACAACTCAACTCAGGTTGCTCAGGTTGCTCAGGCACCAAGTTCTAGCCCTTATCTTGCAGGGCGGCAGACGCGCACCCAGCGGCAGCTTGAGCATTGCCTTAGAGGTGCCGGACTCATACTCACAAAAGTGCAAGCCATCAGCTAGAAATGGACATAGCCAAGGAGGTTCAAGGAGGTTCAAAGAGGGTTGGAAGCCTCTATTTGTTTGACCAGTACAACCACTCCGCTGGGACGTGTTGGGTCAGGCTGCAGAAGTTTTAGCGCAAGTTCTCCACAAGAGGAGCAGCGAGCAATTTCAGAGCACCCTTGCGATTGCATGATTTTTGCCAAGAATAGCTGGCTGTGGGTCAAAAATCTAGGACCTCTGCGGAACAGCACATTTTGATGCTTTTTGGTCTGGAAAGATGTGCTTTTGATACAAGGTTGAGAAGAGAGTGAATACTGCCGGTGAGATTGAAGCAATGATGGTCTGCCATGTTGGCCAGGGCACCCATATCCAGCTATGAGCCGCTATCCCAGAGGAATTTGCCAGAACCAACGTGACAACCATCCCCGGTATCGGTGTGACTCAAAATGGTGGACCTTCAAAATCATCCAAAATCCAATGGAACCAATGGGATTGGGCAATGCAATATTGATACCCTCTAGTAATTTAACATAGCCATGGTATAGATGGCCCATAGAAATAGATGGTTTACCTATTAAAAATGGGTGGATCTTTCCATGGCTATGTTAGTCATAACCAGATGGTAATTTTCATCCAGCCATTACTTAGGTGCTTCATGCAGAGTGTTTGCCGAGCTGGCTTCCATGAGCCACGGCAGCCACGGCAACGGCAGAAGCTGGAGGAGCACCTTGGACCATCCGGAAATTGCCATTTGAACATGCCCATGAAATCCCATGAACATGCTAATTCTGATCATTTCTGATCCATCCGTTTCATCATGAGTTTCATCCATTCGCCATGGAACATGATGGAACATGATGGAACATGATGGAACATGATGGAACATGATGGAACATGATGGAACATGATGGAACATGCATATTCTTGAGTGATTTCTCATGCTCATTGATTTGAGTCAAGTATTCTGCTGAGACACTAACAATTTAGACCTGCATAATCTTCTTCGTGGTTTCCGCATGTTTCAGCCATATGAATTACCCTGTGGCATTTCCCGGGCGGGAAGGTGTGCTCAACTGACTGACCAACTGACCAACAGATCCCGTTGTTTTCAGGATCCGATCCTTTGCCTTCAGGAGCTCTCGCCTTCGGCAGCCAAAGCGCTGCGCGCATGGCGAGACTTGTTGCAGGCGAGACTCTCATACAGTAGGGTTCCTGGCCATCTTTTCTGTTAAAAGATATATTGCAATATGTCACTGTCCCAAAACTGGGTGTTATCCGAATTTATCCAAAGATTTGCAAATCCCAAAGGTCTGTCCCATGGCTAAACGGCTAAACGGCTAAACGGCTAAACCCTTGCCCGATCACATGCTCCACATTGCTCGACATTGCTCGACTGCTCCAGGCAGAGCCTGACGTGCTGCGAGCCTCAGACGAGGACATTCTGTTCGTATGACGTGGTAGCATGGGGCTTGACCCATACCTTAGTCCTAAGATGTCCTAAGTACATGCTTAAAATGCCTTGAAATATCTCAAAGTTATGTTGAGCTTGATTGCCAGCTGGCTTGTCATTGTCGAATATTTCTCCTGCAATCACATGAAGGACTTGGAAGTAGACTTTACGGAGGCTGGGCACACTGCAGTTCATGCTTTCTTTCAACGGGCGAGCCTCAACACCACATCGAACATACCCGATGTGTTGAAACTCATGCCATATATCAGCATACAGCAAAAACATGCAAACAAATTACATACTATTTGCCCATAAATCCGTGTCAGTAAACGTTTTTTCATGTTTTAATCCATTTTAATCCCAAACTCCCGTGTGCTTTTTGCATCTATGCAGTTTTTGTTGGAACTGGATGTTCAGGGTGGTGCCCTGAGCTCTTGGCTTCCAGAGGAGCAAGTTGGGAATGCGCAGTCGACCCCACTCAATGATGGGTGTCTCCAAAAACACTGGAAAAAACAGGGGATACATCATGATAAGTTATCATGAATATTCATGAATCATTATCACAAGATATCACAAGCCCCCTTTCAGTGGTTGCTCCATGTTGCTCCCAATTTCAAAATGCTATAAACACTCACCACGAAGCTTGCACGGTTGGTGGAAGTCTGTTCCAGGATGCGGAGGAACAACTGCGGGACTTCATCACACAAATTCCTGGAGTAGTGCGGATCTCTGGCTTTTCAAGACTTTTCGAGATGGACTGATTGCGTGTGGCAATTGGTGGTCGTTGGTACAGTACCGAGCCTGGAATGTTTGAGCACACGCGATGGATACGCTGCAAATTTGGCTCTTCTAACTTTCAATGTCAGTGAATCCGATAGGCAAAAGCTGCCTGCAGCCCAAACATCCAGCCTCGCATTAGTTGCAGCACTGTCACACAGCTTTGCAGACAATTCCACACCTTGTGAGCATGATCCCTTCCAGACAACCCAAATACAAGTTTGTCCGTGGTTTATCATCACTATGAAATCAAAATTGCCATGTTTCATGGGATATCCTCATATATCCTCGATATATCCTCATATATCCTGTCCACAGCCATATCAGTTTGTGTTTCTACACAGTGAGTCTACACTCCACTGGCCACAACTGGCCCTTGGATCCCACGTGGATCAGCCGCCATGGAGGACGGCTGGAGACCCAGGACCTGGACGATGGGGACGATGGGTGGCCGGGTGGCCAGGTGGCCATGGCTCAAAGGTGGGGAAGTCGCTGAAGTCGCTGAAGTCGCTGAGGCATGGATGCACTCTTTAGCAGTTTTATGAGCGAAGTCTCCAACATCAAGACTGCCAAGATGAAAAAGCTCTGAACTGAGTCTGAGTGTGCTGAGATTGGACACCACTTCACACCATGAGTGCAGTGTTTGAGGGATGGGACTGTTTCACAAGAAAGAGAACCTAGGCCCTAGTTCAATCCACAAGCGAATCCTGGTTTCTCCCTGTAAACATGCATCAAAGATGATCAAAGCAAACTCTTTGACATCTGAGGGCGATTTCAATGTTTGATTCCATGTGACATCTGAGGATCGAAGGCAACCAAGGTACCCCTGATGAGTGCCGTGGCAGCATGAAAGATGGTTTTCATCGCTGGGCTATTGGAGCAAGGCCAAGAGTATCCTGGAGCCATTGCTTTTTTTGGTTGAGCTTTCTCACATTTTCTCACATTTTCTCACATTTTCTCACAGTTCCACTTTTTGTGGAAGGCCGTTGAGAATGGCTGCATGGCACTGAGGATCATCGAGCGTGTTCTGGCGCGACCCTATGACCCAAAACAGGGTCAAGGATCTGCCTATCAGATCCTTCAGGCGTGGCGGGAGCTTGGAGGATGAGGTAATGAATGATGGACGCTGAAAAATGCTGGCTGATATTGTATCGATAGATATCGATAGTAGATCATCTTGATGTTGATGTTGGAGGGCGGATTCTGGGTTTGGGCAACACATTTTTGATCTTCAGCTTAAATTTGAAGAACACCACCAGGTTGCACCAGATGCCACCGAGTCTGAGATCACCAAGCAGTACAGGAGGCTCTCAGTGTGGCACTTGGAGACCCGGCATGGGCACCTGAATTGATGTCATGGATTCACCAATTTGATGATGAAAGATGACTTCCAGATTGTAATCCGGTGATGCTTTGCTGGCCGCCTGAGGTTCTGGTTCACCCGGACAAGTGCAAGCTCGAGAAAGCTGCAGAAGCATTTCAGGTGGATTTCAGCCATTGATTCGCAGACGAACAAAACATAAGAAAATAGCAAAACGCAGTGCAGGTTTCAGTATTTTGAGATTCGGTAGTTTCACAAAACCATAGTCATTATATCTGGAGATTTCATTATTTTTTCATATATTCACCCCGCTTCGCGTGGGGTGGCCGCCCACACCGCAGGTTTATTTCGGTCCGTGAGAGGGGCTAAGGGTGGTTTTCCCCCGGGGGCTCCCCAAGCTAAGAATTTTAACTTTCCCCCCCCGTGGGGGCTCCCCAAGCTAGGGAATTTTCACTTTTCCCCCCCGTAGGGGCTCCCCAAGCTAGGGAATTTTCACTTTTCCCCCCCGTGGGGGCTCCCCAAGCTAGGGAATT
>Ga0126342_10010758_pt1 | contig 16384 bp, 17 predicted proteins | sample Cyp1metagenome_FD_92528 | JGI IMG/M metagenome (GOLD analysis project Ga0126342, IMG submission 92528) | Coral microbial communities from Lord Howe Island, Old Settlement Bay, Australia - Cyphastrea 1 metagenome | ecosystem: Host-associated > Invertebrates > Cnidaria > Coral ... | reverse complement strand
TTATATATATGTATATATATATATGTAAATATATGTAAATATATATAAATGAATATATATATATATATATATATATATATGTAAATATGAAATATATATATATATATACATACGTATGTATATGTATATAATTATTGTGTATAATGTGTGAGTGTATGTGTATATATATATATATGATATGTATATTATATATTAATATATATATATATATATTATGTAGACATTGAGGTACGCTAGACGGGGTCCAGTGACGAGGTGGTGCCTCCAAATGCTGCACCAAATGGTGCCGAAGGTTGGGGAGCAGACTCATATTAGATATACGAATATTATATATGATAAAATGGTGGTTTAATGGGATTTGAATGGGATTTTATAGTGATTTAATGGGATATTAATGGGATTTACCCTCTGGATATGTCAACATAGCTATTGAAAATGACCATAGAAATAGTGGATGCACCCATTAAAAATTGTGATTTTCCATAGTTACGTTAGTTTACCTGATATTGCATGATACAAAACGTTAAAATCACCGCAACTTAGGTAATAACAGGCTGGAATGACCATCTTGACCCATTTCAATGTGATAGCATGAATCGTACAACCACTTCTGGATGGGGTTTGACTGCATATGAAATCAGTCCATTGTTGCCTGTGTCCCAGCCCCATTGCCTGATACTCGTGTTGAGCTTGGGACCGTAAAAAGAACTTCCGCAGCCGGACTTTCATATCGAAAGATAAACTCAGCCTGCAGCGAACAGAGATTGTTCAGGATTTGCTTCCGTTCTCCCAGGGCATGACAACAAGCCGCACATAGAATTACATTCCAGTCGTCAAAAACGAATTTAAGATCTATCATCACTATTCATCATCCCAAAGATCCATTTACAGTATATCCATTTATTACTCTCAATATCAATTCAAGTTATCTAAGTCTTTATCACTATAGTCAATCTGCATCTGCAACTTTTTGGCACCACGTGAAATTCCGTCAAGTGACCTGTTGGCGATGTTGTTCAAATCGTCCATGGTTTGCTGATGCGCCAGCTGATGAGCATTTAAGGATGAGGCAATGGCTGTCGATCTACTAATGACTTGCGTCCACATGAACCCACCAATGAGAAGCAAAATTGTGAAGAGCAAACGCTCTCCTGAGCTCTTTTTCGTGACTCAAAAATTTCTTGAGAGCAGTAAATTTGTGACTCAAGAGAGACATGCCCCCGGAACAATTCATTCATAGAATAGATGATACTACGAAATCCTCTCTGGAGCCGTTGGTGAATAGACCCAAGATGGGGTCAAATGACTCATTTTGCTGACAGATGAGTGAAAATCATCCACTAATCCAGGGTAATCTATGAGTCACTCTGGACGCTTTTTGATGCTTTTTATGTACTTTTCTTTCTGGGACATACTTCAATAAAAACAACAAAACGCTCTAACTGGAGGTTTCCTAAAATAGTGGTACCTCCAAATCATCCATTTTAGTCAGATTTTCCGTTGTAAATCCTCCAGCTGTTGGGGTAGCCCTATTTTAGGAAACCTCCATATCTTTATCAAACGGCAAGTGTCCAGTGCCTGTTGCCTCATGCGCATGTGGATGGACCAAGATGGTGATACCTGTGTAGAACGCCATGATGTAAGCCTCGAAGATATCCACCGTGGGATTTTCCTTGGCAGCCCATCACTCAAAAAAGGCGCCCCTTTTTTTTCAGAGCGACTGCCCGGCCCCATGCAGACCCCAAATGAGGGGTCGGAAAGTTGGTTTTTAAATGTTAAACCCCCCCCCCTATTATGATCCATTAAGATCCCCCCCCCCCCATTATGATCCATTAAGATCCCTGACAGGCTTCGGAGTCGCCCCAGTCAGCATGGTATCGCATGCCTTCGGTCAGCCAACTGGTAGAGCAATCAGCGCGGCCTTCTTCCAAGTCCAGACGACTGCAAATCTCATGCCTGAGAGACCAGACCACACTAACAAACACTAACAAAGTAACTACGAGACGATTTTCAAGTCGAACTTCAACTTGTGCCTCTGACTTTTTGCTGAATTTCACTTTTACTGATGTTATTGTGAACTCTTCTGATTTTCGGATGTGTTTTCTCTGATTTTTTAAACTGAGCTGGCCATGGGTCAAAAGCCATCGAATCTCTATTTTTGACATCAAAAGATCTGGTATAGCTGGATGTTCATCCACCATCATCCACCAAAATATGGGGTATGTGTGATTATATTTGTAGGTTTTTAGCCCATCCCCATGTTACAAAGTTTTGACTAAATTTGCTGACATAGAACTGAACTCTGCTTGCTGTTGTTGGAGCACTTGTTGATCGGAAATTGATGGCCCAAATGGTACTGGGCACTTCTTCAAAATTTGGAGCTTCAATATGGATCGGAAAAAGAGATGTTTGGATCGAACTGGTTCATGACTTCGGGGGTTTTGAATGTGTTCAATAGTGAGCCATTGGAGACAGCCGCCTCAATGGCTCGAATTCTTTGTGAACATTCCGTGCAAATGTGACATTCAAAGGTGTGTAGTGGTACGAGTAATTGCAATCCCTTCCCCAAAATACTATAAAATACTAAAAGCCCTAAATTGATCCCAAAAATGTATAAACATAAGTACACTACTAAACCATGGCAGGGGGAAGTAATTAATATGGGAAAAGGTGCGTAATTCTATACACATGCTGATACATCCTGCAGATATTATCGCTGTCAATTAATACAGTCCGTTTTCTGTGACGAAGGATTCTTCTGGTGTTGACCACGCAGAGCTTACAAGTTTGTGATGATTCATGGATTTCATGGTGCTTGTCCTTCACAAGAGCAAGCTTAAACTAACTTAAATTACACCCATGAAGCCATCTCTTGAAACAATTGAAACCTGGAGGGTTTAGTTCATGATGCACCTCTGGCAAATGTTAACAAACTGACCAATCCCGTCCAAATGACTCGATCGCAAATTTGTGCACGATGCCCAAAGTGCAGGCAAGCCAATGAGACACCGCCAGCACCGAGAAAAAGAGAAGATACAGTGTCATCTTTCTGTACGAGAGTCCGAATTCAGCCTGATATCTCCGAACCACACGGATGCCTGAGCAAAGCAAAGAATTTGATATCAGTTTCGGGTTTGGCATAGAGTACTCGGATGTACTCGGAATGTTTGGCTCATGAGGGGCCCAGGGACTTCTCCATACTTCATCCCCAATGGCCCAATATTTGTCTCTGCTGTTTCAGCCACTGTCCTGCTGGCCTCGTGCCAAACGGAGGAGCTTCAAAAGCCTCTGAGGGGACGGATTTCGTTGGGAAAATCAACGGTTGAAACCGACTGGCCTTTACAACCCAAACTTGTTGGGAGTTCAACCCTAGATTTTCCAAACTCATCCTTGGAATGTGGTGGGGGCAGCCCAATAAATCTTGGTCCTTCGCTCTCCATCATCCCAAATTGAGGCGGAAAATCAAACACAAACATTTCTCACATACGCTCTGTACGCACCCTACACCTACCAAAGTTCAACGGCTGAAAAAAACCGTCTGTCAAGGAGTGTGATTCTTCAGTGCGGAGAGGGTCCATCAAACTTCAAACTTCAAACATTGCGCTGGCAATGTCAAGGTTGAAGACTCACGGGAAATCTACGCTAAGTAGAATATGTTTTGTGACAAGGGAGTTGAATTTTGTGACCGTTCAACTGAGAGTACATAAAGGGCACAGCTGTCTCAAAATGTCCATTTGCCATGCCGATGCAGTAGATATGAACGGCCCGTGGCCAACGCCAAAGACAGAGCTGGTGAATGTATCAGCAAGACTTGGTTTTGGGTCAGTGATCTGGCTGAACTACCTTCCTTCTGGTAATCAAACATGGAAGTGAAAAAATCCCCAATGGCCTGAAGGTTTTTTCATGGGAGCATCATGGAACATCAAAAAAAACCATGGTCGATTTGCCATTGCTATGGCAATGATTACCGCCAACCAAACCGTCCAAACAAACAGTCCAAACCTAGCAATTTCCGGTGACGTCGTGACGTGAGGTCATTGCATGTCAGTGCATGTCAGTGCATGTCATTGCATGTCATTGCATGTCATTGCATGTCATTGCATGTCATTGCACCCAGATTGCCGGTGAAAACCCGATGTCATACTGTTATTTGTTGGCAAAATCCCCATCTTATTCCTGCAATATACCCATCAAGTCACCACTGTTTCTTGTTTATCACCATGTTTGATTGAAAATTATGATGTTTACCATTTTTTCCCTGGTAAATGCCAGTTTTGGTTGGTTAACTCACCATTAAAGCAACATGATCATAACATGATCTTCCACGGCATGCCAGCCTGAGCAGGCGTATGGTCCGCAACAAGCCCAGGCCCGAGCCCGGAGACAAGTAGTCCAAGGGTAAAGTGCTCGCCCTTGGGAGCTTCAGAGATCTTCGGAACTTGGGTCAAAATTAAAGACCTGGACCATCCAATTTTTGGGGTACCCAATTTTGACCCATACCTGGTAAATGATGGTAACATGGAGATTAACCTGTGCTTTACATTGATGATCATTGATGGATTCATACGTACGCATTTGTTGTGCGTATATGATATGATATGATAGTTATATTCCCCATCCACCACGTGTGACATCGTTGTGTTGCAATACACATCTTCAGCCGCAGCGCCGGCGCAGTGCTCGCAACACACTGAGGTGGCGACAAATCAATGGCGAACCAGCCTTTCAAATATCGAACCGCAATGAGGCGTTTCCTTAGATATTTGAAAAAAATCAATGATTCTCAATGATTTGATGAGAAAAATGGCAGAGCTATCCGGTGCTTGAGCGAACCCCCATTTCAATAAGCATAATAAGCTTCGGTGGTATCCCCAACAGCCGCAACGTTTTATTTTTACAAATCTTTCTGAAGTGTGCTGCGAAGCGAAGCGCTGAAAACACCTCAGCGTGCTCCAAAGCCTCCCAAACCTTCTCCGGAACCTTCTCCCTCCCAGACCTTCTCCGGAACCTTCTTTGGAGCCCTGTTGAACCTGGCCTGGCTCTGAACCAAAGCCTCCCAGACCTTCTCCGGAACCTTCTCCGGAACCCTGTTGAACCTGACCTGGCTCTGCACCAAAGCCTCCCAGACCTTCTTCAGAACCTTCTCCAGAACCCTGTTGAACCTGACCTGGCTCTGCACCAAAGCCTCCCAGACCTTCTTCAGAACCTTCTCCAGAACCCTGTTGTGCACCAGTCTCCCGGAACCTTCTCCGGAAGCTTCTCCGGAACCTCGTTGAACCTGACCCGGCGCCTGCACCAGTGCACATCAGAGCTATTCTGGGCTGAAGACCCAATTAGCTTACGCTGTTGGGGAAAAATAGGAATTGGAATCATTCTCCCAGGTGGGTTGGAAAATAAAACATAGTCAAAATATGTTAAAATATGTTAAAACCATCAACCTAATACTGCACGATTTGGATCTCTACCGAGTCTCTGAAGTATCCATCTTGGACCATATCTGGTCTCAATGGGATATGCGATAAAGAATTGCATGAGCATATCGATCAGAAAGAAGAGATTGGTGATGATATTGAAAATTCCCATCCAGGAGAAGAGGTCGCCCTCCAAAAAGCCGGCTTCAAAAGGTGTCAAGATCGCCACTAGGACGAGCAAAAAGGCACAGAGCGTATCCCACTTCCTGGCTGCGAGCGTTTTGATGGCAATCGGTGAATGTAAATTGTGCTGACGTATATTTTTCATGGGAGTTTTAAGAGTTTTGATGATATCTGGAAAATCTGGAAACGAAATGCAAAATGTATCAGGGAAACATCTATACGAACCCCTAAAAAGACGCAGAAAAGGGGTAGAATCCTACTAAGATATAGTATATAGCAAATTGAAGTTTTGCTGCATCTTTTTAGGGGACAAACTAAGTGAAGAATTGTGTAAGCCACTTTGTTCCCCGCAAGTAGCATCGGGGTGTCCATACACTTGGGACGGTCACTTGGATCTACCAGTTACACGCTGCTCTCAGAGTTGAGCTATACACTATGAGGATGTCATGGATGAATCAGGAAGCTAATGTGGCAAGCCCAATGCCATAACCTCCCACACCACTGGCGTCTGGGCATGGTTAAAAGGGTCTACCACAAGATGTGAAAACATTTGGTGATGGCTCGAAAGTGTGGTGCTACTAATTACGTATATTCATGGACCCATATGGACGCTAATCTAGCCAATCTAGCCATCTCAAAATCTTACCCAAGACCTTTTTGTCAAAGGCTATTTGGGCACTTTTTTCATTTACCATCATTTACCCAATTTCAGAACCTGCCGCCGCCATACGCGACACCCAAGTGTCCACAGAGGGCGACTGCGCTCTGGCTGGATCACGCACGTCTCGTTCGGTATGGCTGTTCCGCCCCTTCCCATGGACCCCTGCGACGGCCGCTGCGGCCGCGCAGGTTTGGTCGTCCCATGGCCTTTGGCCATTGGAGATATGGTGAAACACCATATCGTCTGAGCAACTGAAGCAACAAAGAATTGGCTGAAAATGAGTGGAAACAACATGATTTCAATACAGATCAGCAGTTTGTCTAGGTTTGAAATCACTGAATGGAATGTGAATGAAATGGAAGGGATATGAATATAGTAATGGACATCACTGATGGAGGTAGAAAGGAAGTCGGTTCGTTGAGGCACGTGTTCTGCTTCAATCCATCTCAGCTCACCTGTTGAACATATTCGTCATGCATCGTGCCGTTCACCAGAAGCTCTGGTGCCTCACCAGGGGGCTACGAGTGAACTACCGAGACCGAGACCGCTGTTTGTTCTACCCAAAATAGACGGGATTTGGCTGGATGTGAAAATCTAACCTGGTATAACTACAATATATATATATATACTAAAAAGGCGTTGATCTATCCCCATATATATATATATATTTCTAAACTTCTCTCCACATCTGTCCTTCTCCAGACAGATTCTGTGATGAAAATCTCAGCTGCGGGCGGTCTGAAAATCTCTCATGCACATGAAGCGCGTCGCGACGTACCTGCCAACGTTGGATCAATGCTGTACGAGGCTTCAGGTTGCTGAATCGACACCTAGGTGAGCTTCCAAAAAAGTGCCGTGAATTCCAAAGCGAAACAGCCCATGGAAACGCATACCCCAAAACCATTAGTCCCATCCCCCCTTCATGTTAAGCAAGCACCCCCCACAAACCATGGTCATATTTGGAATCATTAACCAGGCTGGTTTTTTTTCCAGTACGAACATTCAGGATGGAGATGACAGTGTGCTCATTGATGCCCATTGAAAAGATTAGTCTCTGGTAAACTCACATAGTTATAGAAAATCACCATTTTGAATAGGTAAACCATCTATTTCTATGCAAAGATCCACCATTTTTAATAGGTAAACCATCTATTTCTATGTGAAAATCACCATTTTTCATAGGTAAACCATCTATTTCTATGGGAAAATCACCATTTTGAATAGGTAAACCATCTATTTCTATGGGAAAATCACCATTTTTCATAGGTAAACCATCTATTTCTATGGGCTAAATAAATGACCCACCTGACAGATTTTCTGGAAACGGCGATAGTTTCATCATCCCACAGAGGGCACGCTCGCGAGAGAATGGTGATGGGGTGAGTGCTAACATTCACAACACCCACCATCGCCTCGTGCCGACACAGACACCGACGACACCCAACCAGCGGGTTGCGGCATGTGGACCATTCCAAAAATACCCAACCTGGTTAGGACTAACAACATAGCCATGGGAAATCATCATGCTATTAATAGGTAAGCCATCTATTTCGATTAGGGCCATTTTCCTGGTTATGACTAACAGTTCGCCATGGTTTTTCGATGGCCCTAATCGAAATTGATGGCTGACCTATTATATAATAGCATGGTGATTTTCCATGGCAAACTGTTAAATAACCAGATGGTATTTCTATATGGTCTTGTTTCAGAGCACTGCGGCAAAATCAATAGCAATATTTGTAATCTATGTCCAGTCTATGTCTAATCTATGTCCCATTGCTTCGGACTGCCAGTCCAGGACCTGAAGGACTGCCCAAAAAATACGGCTTGGGCTGCAGTTCCACAGGAATGTTGCAGGATGTTGCAGGAGTGATCTCCCAACTTACACGGGCAAAAACGGAAAATCTCGCCTCCCACTATCACTTAGTAATGGTCAATACCCTCTGGTAATTTAACATAGCTATTGAAAATTGCCATTTATGGTTGATTTTCCCATAAAAAAAATGCCATTTTCAATAGCTATGTTAGTTTACCAGAGGGTAACCCTGTTGATCGTAAGTCCCAGATTCGTGGGTTATCCCATTTATCACTGCCTTCTTTAGAACCCGATCTTCGTTACAAATCCATCTGACCAGAGTTGTAGGGCCTCGATTCCTGGGTTATCCCATCTGTATATAACTGGGTCAACAAACCCCCGCAACCTGCTGCAGTAAGTGGATTAAATACCCATAATAACCATAGTTGCAGGGGTTATATCCCATCTTGTGGAGTTTATCATCATTTATCATAGTTATATCAGTTATATCCATAGCTATATCCATTCCTGGTTAGGTATAACCATAGTAAAACCAAAGTTATATCCATAGGGGTTATAAGTTATTGTATCCTATATCTTGTGGTTACATCCATAGTTGTATCCATCCTCCGTTATATCCATTAATGCTTTTTCATGAAATCCCCATGGAGAAATTCTCCTGCAGTCGAAAGCCAGGCTCGGCTCTGGTCGCGGTGTCGCGCCTCCCCGTCGCTGTTCACGTTCTTATTGGCATTGAGGGCTTGGATGTGCGAGATCATCAAGCGTAAGGTCAAGCGATTGGTGAAGAATTCATCCAGGGAATCTTCGATGTCCTGGGATGGCCATGGGATGAGCCCATTTAATATGGGAATTCATGGGATTTTTCGACGCAAAAAATGGGGGAAATGCCTCTGGTAAACATACAAAAAGCTATTGAAAATGGACCATTGATAGTTGATTTGCCCATCAAAAATGGTGGTTTTCCATAGTTTTGTTGGTTTACCAGAGGGTATTTTTGATGGGGCCATGGGAATGGGCGATTGAAGAATTTATTTATATAATGAGCTATTAACCAAGCAAGATGTTGTGATTGTTCAGGGGGATAAAGGGGAATCAATAGTTAACAAGAAAAATGGTGAGTGAAGGTGGATGAAAGGGGGAATACGGGGATACAATGAAACAAAAACGGATGTGGGCAATGCCCTAAATCTTGGTTTATACTGGCTGTTTTTTGTGGTTTTTACCTGGTTCCCAGTTCAGGGGCTTTATATACAATATATATATTTATTTATTTATGTTCTACTTACGCATTAACTGGGTTGATTATATATCTACTATAGATATAGAATCATCCCAGTCAATGTGTAGGTAGTATAGCTGTTATAAATCATAACTCCTATAAGTTGATCTACCGGTATAACTTGGACAGTACATCTGAAATGTTCACGGTCCGACACAACGTGCTTCCCACAATTTCTCTTACACTCAGTAGTGTAGTCACATGTAGTCACAGATGTTCACCTGACATCCGCCCTGCATGGCTCAAAAAGGGCTCCTGTATGAGTTGCAAATGTCTCAACTCCGCCAGTTCCAAGTCGGGTCCAAAGAGCTGATTCAAATCCTCGGCGGATTTAAATGATTTAAGATGAATCCAATTTTTCTGCCTGCATTTGGCAGTGGTGATGCATATGTTGGCAGAGACATAAATGATTACTTCAAGTACTTCTGTATCTGAGCACCCCCAGCCCCCCATTCACCCAGCCTCATTGAACTCAAAGACACCTTTGGCCACATCCAGCATGGTGCCGCGATGCCTCAATTGAGATTCATCTCCCCGCCTTCCCCAGGCCTTCCAAGATTAGTATGGAAAACGCAAAAACTGAAGAGCAAGGGTCAATCCCCCCACTTCGGAACAAACGTGCAAAGCCGCATCAGTGCTTTCCTTCACTGGGAAGACCCAGGCTGATTGAAGATGCCATTGGTAATCGCATTGTACTCCTGCATCGAATGTGCAAAAGAGAAAATGATCTGAGGACCACCGGACAGTTTCTCAGAGGAAACCGTTTAGCAGGTCACACAACTGTTGTCACGTATCCATGATGTGCTATCATGCGGTTGGGAAACTCTTCCAAAATCCTTAGGTCCTTGACTTCCAATTTAACAGGGAATATGTTGGATACCAGTAGCCCTGGCTCCTTACAGTAGCTCCCACTGGACAGTTTAAGCAATGTGGGTATGTCTGAAAATGGGGTATTCCCCCAATTATAGCCATTTAATAGGGATAATGATCATTAACCATTGGGTATAGGGGTACACTATTTTCAGACAAACCCATGTGTTTTTTTATGGGCCTTGCTATTCCATGGGCACTCCCTTTGGGTCGTCCTCACTGCAGAGGCCTGACCGACCTTCCTTGTCTTCGAAGTCCATGACCTGCCGGGCCACCGTTAGTGAAAGAGATCGGGGATGATCATCAGATCAGAATCTTCGAAACCACCAACCGAAAAAACCTGAGTGCTGAACAGAGCTGAGAAAGAAGTGTCTCAGTCTGGTGAAGAAAAAAAAGTTCTATAGTTCTATAGATTCCGGTTGATGCGATGAGTTTACAACTCCTGTGTCTTCCGCTATGAAGATTTCGGCATCTCCGCGGAACACAAGGGACCAGATAATACCTATGCTACAACTGATGTTTACATTTGTCATTTCTTTTCAACAACAGAAGCAAACGTGACCCAATCCCACGCTCTTTGTGGGGTTTTGGGACCTGCTTGAAGTTTTGCACATACCTCAGTCAAGCATTTCGACACATGACGCGACTTGTCGAGCTCTTTTTGAGATTTTCATCCCGTTTCATCCCGTTTCATCCACTCAAAAAGCAGTGAGGATGATTATTAGTGGTTTCTTTCCACTAGTGTTTCTGTGAGGGATAAATCATGTAAATCATCCACAACCACTAGTGGAAAGCATTACTCCACAATGACTTCTGGTTCTAAGATGTTGAAGCACTACTCCACTAGTCACTAGTGGAAAGCTTACAATTTTATACATAACTGGGTTGCCCGACGTCAGTGAGACGCGCCGGATGCTTGGGGCGTGGCAAAAGCCCAAAGGCATGTTGGTGAGCCTGGTCCAAAATGGTCCAAAGGTCACTCAGAAATTCCGGAGGTTCTCCACTGGATTTGGTCATGGTCCGACCAGTTGTGCTAGGGTCCACATGGTTTCCAGATCTCACGGGAAATCTTGGGCATAAACTCATTGGACAAAATCCAGGCCAACCTGAGGTGCTCAATACATAGCATCACCCGCTACCCTGTGATACCAGTTCTACCCGACCACCGGCGAAGGCCGCCTCATGGCACATCTGGCAAGACCGACCTGGGACGAAGCGTTAGAGCTCTGCAGTAACGAAGCTGCGTTCTATGGCGAGGATCAAAAACCCTCGGAGTTCACATCATTTGATCATTCAAAATCATTCAAAATCGGCCTTTTGAAATCATTCATTCACATCAAAATGGCTTAATCAAAATCATCATCAAAATTCCCTGGATGCGAATAACATGCATCCAGCCCCCTTGAAATCTGCCTTCAGAGTCTCGTGCAGTTGTAGGGCGCGCTCCTGCGGGATGACCATCCCTTCCCCCCAAAAAAGTCGGAGATGAAACCACATATGTGGCACCATACAATTGGCACCATACAATTGGGGTGTTTCATACTAGTGGGATGGAATTTATCATGGTTTATCATGATTTATCATGGTTTATCATGGTTTATCATGATTTATCATGGTTTATCATGATTTATCGTGATTTATCTACCTGGACCCATTGACGATGGCACCTTGTCATACCTCTTCAGCTTTTCTTTTTTGCTGGGCCCCGAAAAAATAAACTGATAGATACTGATAGCAAAAAAGAATGAGATAGTCAACCCAGTCAACCCAGCTATGGTGACCTTACTATTCATCCGATGGCTTCATCATCCCAATGGGATGACGAACTAAAAAAATTGAAGTGTTCCTCGTCCCATCCTCGTCCCAAGTAGACTTGAAGATGCTTTATAAAATAGGACCGGTAACCATTTGTTATTCTTGAAGTCCCTAGTGTTTGATGGATAAATCATGTTAAATCCATTTAAATCCCTATTCTTGGTGTAGTGTAAAACCATCAAATTCTTGCATGAGAGATGGAAAAGAGATATAAAGAGATAAAGTCGAATTGTTTTTCTAAAAAAAAAAATGTTTTAAAGCTCCTTGTGGGACGCTTTTCCCAGTTGGATGAGGTCATCAATGGACCTCTTCTCCAAGGGGCTAGCGGCTAAATCCGCCAGGGCAGATAGGACGCAGCGTCGACCTACCGAGCCATTGGGCCATCGGGCCAACCATCAAAAGTGATGACATCTGATAATCATTGGTTAATGATGGAAAATCATTAGTTAATCATGGAAAATCGTTAGTTAATGATGGAAAATCATTAGTTAATGATGGAAAATCATTAGTTAATGATGGAAAATCATTGGTTAATGATGAAAAATCATTAGTTAATGATGGGAAATCATTGGTTAATGATGGAAAATCGTGGGTTAATAATGGTTAATTCATATAACGGTTATTAACGTTTAATGATTTCTAACATACTGTGGATGGGCCAGCGAAATCCTGCACCACCAATTTGGGATGGTTGAAAGCCAAAACCATGGGCTGAAGAAACCAACCGGCTGGGGATTCGACTGTGTTGTTTCGTTACAGGGATCCCATGATGAAAATTTGTGGTCTACCCCTCAAATTGCTAGGGAAAATGCTAGGGAAAATGCTGATGAACCACAGAATTTGAGCCATGGGGTAGCCTATTTGGAGACAAACCCATATCAACAGGGTGTCAACCGCCAACAATTGGACTTGAACATGGTTTAGCCATCGTGAAATTGGAATGTATGGCCGTTATAACTCTCAATGGTCGGACTCTCAAAATGCAGAGCAATGCAATACTCAACAGGGACTTCTATGTTGGATTAATCGATCCTGACCATGGGGAATTATGGTTCTTTTCGATAGGTGATTTCTGATTGGAAAGTTGCGATGTTTTTCCATTGTCAGATTGCTTACCAGATGGTTAAACTCCTGCTTTGGGCTTCATCCACGGTTGATATTATTGTGATAGACCCATGGGTGCTAGCGAAATTCAAGCCACTTAGATTCATGCGATATTCACAGTGATGTTGGTGTACATTAATTGTATATATATATACACTGTGTATGTATGTATATATATATACTGTATATATAAATATATATATAGTGTATATATAATGTACCGGTTGCTGAGCACTTACTGACTGGGCGTATCCTCCAAGTAGATCTTCGCTCTCTTCACCCGTGCAGAGCAACCAGCGCCTGACGTTGAGATGACCCCAAAAGATCGCCCGGGCATCCTGCAGCACATCGTGCAGCTGAAGTCAGGGTTGTGCAACTGGGGAGTGCAAGACATGAACAGCTTGGGAAGCCCTGAATTTTCCGAACATTTCCCATATATTATATATCATATATATATATAATTATATATATTCCCTAATATTTCCCAAGAACTATCATATGATTCATATGTGTTCACTCCTGGATTCCTGGATGTGTAGTTTAAACGTGACTTTGCTCCATTCATGGACAGCAATGTGCCTCAGGTCATCGCCAAGCACTTTCCATTGCAGATGATCTCCCGTGAGTCATGTGAGTCTCTACAAATCTGTTGAGTAAAGTGCACCCGTTTTTTTGGTGACGATTTGTAGAGCATGTTTTAAACGAACTACTTAAGGTATGTTAAGGCCCTACAAACCTTGGAAATTTTAAGGTGATACTATGTGTGGGATTGTCACTTTGCAATGGCAATGTCTGCCTTTAAAGTCTAAATACATCAAGAAACCTATCTATCTGCAGAGCAAACGGCTGCGACGGCGTGCCCACTGGACGTCCCTGCGGCCACCCTGCGGTCCCTGCGGTCCCTGCGGTCGTGGCCCGCAGGGCTTCCGGGACGACCCCCGCGCACTTTCCACGCACGGCACCGCACAGACTTCTTCACGCACGGCCGTAGGGTGAGACCTCCGGAAATGGCCGCTGCTCGGGCGAAAGAAATGCTACGAGCATCTTTGATTCTGACGAGCATGTCCCTCCAGCTAGTTTGATGATACAAGCTTCAGGATGGAAATATATCCGTAGGATTGGATGAAATATCCTCCCTACTGGTGTCAACACAGACTGGTGCTGAAATTGGCCAATCTTGCAAAGTCATATGCTCGATAGCCAGCAACACTACCGAAACTAGCCATTTCATTGCTTCAGCAATGGTAAGTATACCATCCCCCTGAGCATTTCTTGAGCTATGCTCAGCAATGAGTCATCCATGTCATCCCGAGCAGATTCGAGGAGTCCATGCAGGCAGCCACCCAGCTTTGTGACGAGGACCCCAGAACCAAAACCGCTACTGATGGAGAGATCCGACTACGTCACCGATGGAAAATTAAGCGATTCCAGCCATCAACATATGAGAGGGATTTAACATTCGATCTATTCAATGAACAATTGATATGAGTCTGTCTCGAAATGGATTTTTTTACCCCAAAATGACAATTTGAATGGGCAAAATGATGATGAACCATCAAATTTTGGGGAATACCCTATTCTCAGACAAGCCCAATTCTGATTTAAAGACTTCCCCCCAGCAAAAAATGGACAAACAAAAAAGAATGAAGAGAAAAGAATATTATGTTGCACCCTCAACAGTAGGAGCTGCTGGATGTCTCTCTTACATTCCTCAAATCGAATTCGACCTGCCGTGCAAATCATCGCCCCTCTGCGCGCCCTTTGCGTCGCACTGTTGTACGTCCTGCCGGATGAAACCAAATCATTGAAGTCTTCCAACATCATCAATCTCCCCTTGTGACTGATCAGAGGGTTCGGAAATTTCAAGAGAACCCCCCCAAAAAAAATGGTGCAGCACCAGTTTTCCCATTAGAAGTTTAAAAAATTGCCATGACTTGTGGGTAAATCAGCCGTTTTTGGCGAACAAATCCGTGTGCTTTGCATCTTCGTCCTGTTGTACCAGCGTCTGGGAACCTCAAATTGCGGAAGTTGCATTTTCTTAGTGAGAGGTAGGTTCATTCAACAAAAAGTTTCAGAACAGGGGAAAAAATATGGTCCAAACTTATGTGTGCTTCAAGTTGACTGAGGCGCTGTGCAAAACAAAGACGGCGCTTTTTTTTGCAACCCTGTTGTTGGTTCTTAGATCACATTAAATTCGCATGTTTGATGCTGAAATGATTCATTTTGATGGTTTACCCTCTGGTAAACTAACATAGCTATGGAAAATCACCATTACCATTTCATGGGAAAATTCACTATTAATGGCCATTTTCAATAGCTATTTTGACATAACCAGAGGGTAAATTCTCAATTGTCCAAACCTCCTGGTTTCAACTGCCGTTTCGTAACAAAAAACCAACCTGAGTCGCCGTGCTAGTCCACAACAATCTCCTCTCGGCCTTGCGAAACCATGGTCACAATAACATGGCTTCACTACAAGTGCTTTGACCCTGAGTTGACCCACAAAAATAAGCAAAAACATGTACAGTAAATACCCATTCTCATAGGTCAACTTAAGATCTAGGTGGATGTCTTTTTCGTTATCCGGTCAACTATGTTCACATTGACCGCATGTTTTTACGCCTGCACTGCCACGTCGGGACTCCTCTGTGCCTGCCTCAGCCAAGCGGTCGCTGTGATCATCACCATATAGCCACTGCGAATTTTGAACATGCCTGGTATTTATAATTAGAGTGGATGTGCAACTAATTATATATATATATACATAACACGTATATGTATACGTAAATACGGATAATATAGGGAGAGAGAGAGAGAGAGGAATCAAAAGCGAGAGAGAGGGAGAGAGTGTGGTATTGACTATTCAGGTATCTTCTTTGTGAAATCCTTAAGTATACCATACGCATGTGATAGACTCCCGAAATGAAGTCTTCTGGTCTAGGCTCATTCGCATCCAAGGCACTGGTTTCCCGCTAAACATTGGCAGCTGCTTCTGGGCACGTTCACATTGCCTCGCGGCGCAGCTCAGTTGGCCCATTGGTTTTTAGTGCTGTGCCATGCTGTGCCCTGTGCCACAGCTCCGGTGCAGTTCTAGACATGGAGCAATTACTAATTGCTGTAGATGCAAGGTGGTGCCCCATAGTTAGCTAAGTTGGTTTATAAGTCCCATAACTATGGTTTATGGCAGATATAACTATAGTTAATGGGGTTTATAAACCCACTTATAACTGGGGGGCACCATCCTG
>Ga0126342_10010757_pt1 | contig 16385 bp, 16 predicted proteins | sample Cyp1metagenome_FD_92528 | JGI IMG/M metagenome (GOLD analysis project Ga0126342, IMG submission 92528) | Coral microbial communities from Lord Howe Island, Old Settlement Bay, Australia - Cyphastrea 1 metagenome | ecosystem: Host-associated > Invertebrates > Cnidaria > Coral ... | reverse complement strand
TATATGATTATATATGATTATATATGATTATATATGATTATATATGATTATATATGATTATATATGATTATATATGATTATATATGATTATATATGATTATATATGATTATATATGATTATATGGTAAGATTATCCCTGTGTATATTATCTCCTGCATGGCTCAACAAATTAGGCAACCTTAAGTGCAATTGCTCTCAGCGTTTGACTGGAGTCAGCAGAGTCATCCAGCTTCTCTCCTGACATGGAAGATGGAAGCCCAAACACACTGCCCCCATGTTTGGTCTCGAAATTCTGGCGGAACCTGCTCCTCTCATGTGACGCATGCGAAAACCTGGCAGACTGATTCTGGGGCGAATTTCTCAGGCGAATTTAAAAGAGTGGAATGCAATGCATGAAATATGCAAATTGAGCTGAAGGACCGTCACGAGAATTTAGCTCCAGAGCTCTTTCATAGAGCCTGGAAGGGCAGGGAAAATTTGTTTTATTGTATGTCAGTGTATATATTACAGTTACAGTATTGAAGTCTATCCTCTGCTAAGTATCCAGTTATCCAGTTATCCAGTTATCCAGTCTCAACATGAAACCGTAGTGCACCTCGGCGCGAATTTCCGCATGTTTCGCCACCAAAGGTATGCCACCTTCTCGCGATCTTTCCGGGCACGGCACCAGACGCTGTCAAAATTATCGGGGCCACCTACCACAGGAAGGTGCTGAAGATGTGGAATATGCTACCCTCCGGTGTCATCAAACACACATAGCACAAAAGAAGCTGGGATATCCCCGCACTAAATAGAGGTTTTCATCTGGGAAAATCATGGAAAATCGAATCTGGAAATGGTGGATTTTCCAGCAAACCATGTTTGATTACCAGAGGGTAGAGTAGTTCCTGCTGAAAGTGAATGCACCAACTGCGATTGCAAATTGCAACCATGGTGCAGTAATTCTGCGTCACCGCCACGCAGTCCTCCGATGGCATTTTTGCAGCAATCCTACCGGAATCTAAGTTGATATATACATTGACAGTCGCAAAATCTCAGGCTGAAATGCTGCTCCTCAAGGTTTAGAACTCCATGCCACCAGTCCCCCGGGACAAATATAATGTCTCCAGGATGCTGCAAACCTTCATAGGATCTCACCTGAGACATCAACCACAAAAAAATATCATGTGTGGTGCCACTCATTCGTGCTGCCACTCTGGGATCGCGACATCGGGATACGCGTCTTTCAGGCGCGGCAGCAAAAAGTCGAAGTACATAATGGCTTCCGTATCCTTGGATCTACTATGATCTACTATGATCCACTGGGATATACAGGGATATAAAACACAATAAAACAATCATGTATAAACATCCCAGTAGATTCCCCAGAAAAGTGGCGGGTTAACCAATGGGAAACCAATGGGAAACCATTGGTAAACGGTTTCAGAAAATCCAAGTATCTTCGCCTTTTTGCACCACATCTTTGGCCTTGGCCTGGCGTCGATGGTTGGGGAAACCCAGTCGTCACCATGGGTTTCATGCTCTAATGACTTGGATAATTTGGGCGGACCCCCTTCAACATCGATGTTCAATGATGGTTATAATCAATCGCGGTTCATCGTCGATGTTTAAACTAGGCATTTGTGTATAAAGTAATGTCGATCTTCAATCACCAATGTCGATGTTTACCCCTCAGACATGTGGTGCAGCAATTTTATTGTTCCTTAATGCCACCGACTCGTGATGTCAATTTTATTCATTTAGTATGCTCTGACGAAACTTATGCGATATCACTTTGGAGCACATTTGACACATTGGATGCGCGTGTTTCCTGTGAGAGTGGTTATATCATCCCCTGGGAGGGGAACATAGGCCGATGGGATTTGAACTTGATTGGCATCCTGGTGAAATTCGTGAAAAGACTCTAGAAAATCATGGTTTTTTCTGGCCCTTTTCCCATGGTAAACACCGCATTTCGCGGGATCCGATGGGGTGACATCACTGAATTCCCGTTTCAAGCACCGAGTCATACCGATTAAGACCGGTCAGTGAAAACGTCACCTTCAAGGTCTCGTGGTGTGTTACCAAACCTTCAAATACGTGAGGATGTGGCTCTTTGATTTCTGTCTGGAAACAGAAAACTTGTGGATTGAAAAACAGCTTCTGGGCGCACACACCTAATGGACACTGAAAGCCAATGGGTTTGTGACAATGTTCCGTTTCAGGGGCCCAATCATTTCTTTACAAGGGTTTAACATCAACATTCATAAATGCATACAAATGCTACATTTGACTACCCCAAACATCGCATTTGTGCGTGTAGAGAGTTAACTTTAACTTCGGAGCAAGCCTCAACTTTGAAGCACATGGTATTCTATATTATATATATAATATACTATACACACATTTAAAAAATATCACAAAAATATACAAAAATATCATAAAATTATCGTAAAATCATATCAGATAACATGGATCGTTTCTCCCAGCTAGCCAAACGGTTTCATACTCCAAATCCTCTAACAGGACGGCTGGGCAATTCTCTTGGGCGTGCTCGGCTCAAACAAGACCCAGCGCTTCACCCCGTGGGTCACGGCCTGGTGGATGGCTGCATGATCGCTGTGGATGCATTTAACTGGTTTTAACTGGATCTATTTACTGGAACATACTGAAATTATATTCGGCCATACCTTAAATTATTCCTCTTCCTCTTCCTCTTCTTCTTCTTCTTCTTCTTCGTCTTCTTCCTCTTCCTCTTCTTCTTCGTCTTCTTCCTCTTCTTCTTCTTCTTCTTCTTCTTCCTTTTCTTCTTCTTCTTCTTCTTCTTCGTCTTCTTCTTCCTCTTCTTCTTCTTCTTCTTCCTCTTCTTCTTCTTCTTCTTCTTTTTCTTCTTCTTCTTCGTCTTCTTCGTCTTCTTCGTCTTCTTCGTCTTCTTCGTCTTCGTCTTCTTTGTCTTCGTCTTCTTCTTTTTCATCAGCAGAATCAGAATCAGCATCATCATAGTATATACGAGGGGATGAAGTGAATTTCCACCGTTTCCACCCTTGATGAACAATCCTGGATGACCCTCACACTGAGCATTCGCAAAGCAAAGTCTCAGGGGCCAACATTCCAAGCTGCAGTTCCAAGAGGATCGGTGTGGACCTATCGGCTGTGAATAGCTGTCCTAGTTCTATTCAAATTGAGCCTTGCATAGCTTTGCCCTGTATACAAAATCCTCAGGACATGCTCTATTGATATTTATGCTATTTTCTGTCATCCAGTTTCCTTTGGCAACAAGCAGATGACTCTCAAGTTCTAAGTTCTACTTTTCTGCGCACTCAACAAGAGCTTCAGGGAATGGTGTGCCTGCAGTTTTTCAAATGGTGGCAACAACCTTTCGCGCCATCTTCCAATGCCTATCTTCGGCACTTTCGGGCGACAATGGTCAGTGACACGGCAGCAACAAAGGCAGCCCCTGTGGTCCCCAGGACAGTTTGCTTTCCACGCACAGCTCCAAGCTCAATTCGACCAAAGGTCAACGCATGATCAGTTGCTCGAATACCAAAGTCAGTGGTAAACTCCAGGAATCGAGCGGTTTCAAGTCCATCGGGAGCAAAGGATCTGTTGAGTTTCAAGAAACCAACTGAGTCAGGCCAGCCAAATGCTAAATACACTGGTCGGTGGCTTCGATCGTAGTTCAAATAAGCTTGGGCTTGTTCCACTTCTTGGAAGGGCCTGATTTTTGGAATCTTATCTGCCATGCCAAACAACCCAATCATGTTGGAAGGGTTCAGGCATGTTTCAGAATAGCCAGTCTCTCGCAGAGCGTCAGATAGTTCATCAAGAGTGACAATGTAATGCTTGGTGAAGGAACCATTAGTTTTTTTGAGCTGACTGTGAATAATTTGCTCAAGCACGTCTTCAGGGACTGTTTGTTCCCATGGTGTGTATTTGTAGGTCACTGGGGCAGGTTCCAGAAAACTCTTCTGCCACCACTCTGTCTGCAAGAAAAAGAAATTCGAAATTCGATCCGCGGAAGGACGGAGTCGCACGCCTCCAACGGCAATAGCATCGAAGAAGCCCACATGCCACGAGAGCAGCTTCCTTCGTCCCTCCCGGGTCGTCATCATGTGCCGAAGAATGGCTTGGCTCTTCTCTGACAACCTTCCAATGATCTGGCCATTGCGATGAGCTGAAAACGTCACCTTGAAACCAGGATCGTCTTTCAGGACCAGGCGGTCATTCAGATCTCCTACCAGGATGGCTTGGAATTTCCGCTGGTTGCTGGTGGCCATCTCCTTTCGCTTCATCAAATGCTGCATCAGCCTCTGTACTTGATTCTCTTTCACTGCATCATGTGTATCCAAACCAGCTCCAATCACTGCAAGATCGGTTTCCTGACCATCAACCAGGACCGACACCGTTTGTAGAAGCACTGCTTTGTTGGGTTTCTGCTGGGAGATGCAACACGGTCTCGGGTGAGCAGAATGATTGCGTTCGAGCACGGGTTTTCTGGTGCAGATCAACAGAGCGTGCACTCCATGTCTGGGTCCATTCAAGCCGATCCCATAGTAAGCACGCGCCGGAGAACGTCCAGGTAAGGCATTGCAAGTGTATCCTTTGGAAGACACATGTACAGCAATGTCTGTCCAAAGTGCTTTCGTGGAGCTAGTGTCTGTTTCAAACCAAACGATCATATCATCAAGCTTTGCAGAGATTGCATCTGCAATGTATTCAGCCGCCGCAGGTGAATGCTGTCGACCGTTCAGTTTCAGAGAGCCTGCCGCTATAGTATAAGCTTGGGATGGCTTGGCACATACCCAGATCGTGATCACAAACAATACATGAAAGATAGTGAGGCGCATTGTCCATGGCAAATCCAACTATACTGCCTGGCTAAAATTCTGGTGATGTGTCGCAAACATGGAAAGTCAAAATATAGACGAGGCTGTTTATATGAGCCACAGCCGTTTCATCAATCTTGGGGGATGGATTGTGTGAATATGTGTGAGTCACACTCATATGACTCATATGCGTCATGTGATCTGCATTGTTGACAAGAAGATTTGTTCACAAGATCAAAGCTTTGTCAAATAGCTCATAGCTCTTGCGAATCTAGCGCAAACTACAGCTTGCCAAATGTTCATTTTGAAGCCAAATGTTCCATGAACTCTGCATGTTCTTCGGATGATCACCTTCACACTCGTTGACGAGCTCTCTGAGGTGATTCATAAGCACAAAACAAATGTAATTCAGCAAATGTATGTAAATGATTACAGTAGATATATATATATATATCGTATGTATATATATATATATACATAATCATATGTTCATATAATATCATACAATATAGTTTTCACAAAACCATGTTCCACCAATCCTTGCGGTCCAGCTGCCGCATTTATCTATTGCCCAGCGGCCGTGGTTCCAGATCGCTTCGGTCCAATGCACCACCAGCGGTGAGGCGGACGGGCATCATGGTTCATGAGCGCCAACCTCAACGGGATCCGGATGGGGATCCTGGGGGATTCCTGGGGATCCCCTGGATCCCGGATCAAGATGGATCAAGATGGATCTTTGGGGCCACACCAATCGTGGGGAAACAAATCCGGCATCTCAAAGTCGTCCAGCAAATGTCTCATAGCACTGGTGTCCTCACAAAAAAAGGCGCTCTGTTGCCATATTGATCTATGTTGATCCACTGCAACGCTAAACACGCCGGAGGATCGTCCATTTTGGTCTCAAACAAGTAGAGCGGACTATCCTTACACAAAAACACGATGGGAAAGAAAGTTGATGTGTAGCTATGTGTAGCTTATGTTGCTTTCACCAAAGCGAAAGATGTGCAATCGAGCAAGCCCAGTGGCATCTTGTTGGTGACGGCAGTAATCAACGAAGTATTTCATCTTCAGCTGGATATTCCTGTTGCATCCGCATAACATACGCATAGGCACACCAACACTTCGTTACACAAGCGTACATAAGCCTAAAAGTTTCTGAAAGATTCAGTCACTTCTGAGTGAGCGGCTTTCCTTTGTCCGTCTTCCTGAAATCAGCCGGTATTTTAAAATCTTCCAACAGGAGTCCGCAATCAATTTGAGAAACCCCTGGCCGCTATCTGAGTTTCTCGGACCCAACTTTGAAGTCGATGTGCCGAAACCTGGTCGTTGCACCACGTAATTCTGTAGAAGAACTGAGTTTGTCTAAAAATGTCTTGAAAGAAACATGGGAAACTCCCACATGGCGATCAGGGGCAAATCCACTGTGAAAACAGACCCAAGTGCCAGAAGTACCTGCCTCTCTTCGAGGGCAGTGAGCGACCATCGGCTTGATGCTGGCCAGGAGGAGCAGGCATCCTGGCCAGCTGTCGGGTGATTTTAGGGTTGAAACCCATGGGTTTTACCACTAAATATACGGGGGTTCCAGTTTCAAAGTTTCCCATCAAGTCTGGAGAGAATGGCTGACAAAGCGGAAAAAACTGTTGAAAACCCATGGATTTCCCATGGTCACCAATCTTGGCAACGGTATCCTGCGAATCATCCAGAAACCAAAGCCTCCTACGACCCTCGCCTCAATGATGACTGGTCGTTTTTTCTCAGCAAACTCCTGGGTAACGCAGTGCCACGGCAACTTGGACCATTTCTTGTCCATGGCGAGCGATTTTGTGCGCCTTAAGGAACTCCTCTGGGGTAATTTCATGCCTTTTCACCTCAGGACACAAGGCGTAAGGCGCTTCCACCATGTTTCGCCATGGTTTCCTCTACTACTAGTTTACCCTGTGGAATTTTCCTGGAATGTTCCCAGAGAAATGTACCGAACGCAGTTGCCACAGCACGGAACACGGCAACTGTGGCTCATTTCTTTGAAATGAAGTGCAGTGTGATGCACATGCTATATCTGTTCCGCAAGAGAGGAAGTCGCTGCCGGGAACGAATGTTTTGCAAATCAGCATCTCCAGGGCACAAACCCTTGGAATTGGAAGTGTTTGCCCGTCATAGACGATCTCCCGCTTCAGAACCTGATTGTGGCAGACTCAACTCTGTCCAGTCCGCACTGAGGGCTCTGAGACTAGAGCATCATCATTTTGTGCGTAGCCATATTTTGCCCATTCTGTCCTGAGTGTTTTGCAAATGCCTAAGATTCAAATCAGATCAATTTGACTTTGGCGATCTTTTGGGACCCTTCAGATCCCAGTATGCAGCATTTGGATGTGTCTGAAAATGTATGTATACCCCCTATTCATTACTATTTTGAATAGGGAAAATGAGGAAAATGATGACTAGCCAGTGGATTTAAGGCATAGGGGTACCCAATTTTCAAGACAAATCCCCGGCTGAGCTGCTGACGGTTTGATGTCAGTGCGGTGGCCCTTTCTACACCGATGTATTTCAGCTGCTGTTCGGCGATGTTGAAACCTTAGCAACGAACCCGGGGCCCCCGTTTATGGCTAAATTGGTGAAAATAACTCCAATAACTATAGTTCATGAATGTTTATGATACCTATAACTTATAACTAACGAAATGTTGTGATTCTGTGGACTCCAAATCTGCAACACTTTGGGACGGGCGGAGGTTTCAAAGAATCAGCAAATGCCTCGGTGGCTGTCGATGTAGAATGTGGGAACATCATGGAGCATCCATGTGACAAAAAGAATGTACAAACATGTAAGGCATGAGGGGCAAACTTTCCTTATGCCTGCATTGGAGACATCCTCCTGCAAAGCCAACATCCCCACAGCTGCAATTTGGTGCATGACAGAATTCATCCCCTTGCCTGCCGCCCGCACATGGGGCAGGAAAGGAAAGCGAGTCCAATTGGATTCAAAGCTGACATTGTCCTCATATCATCTATAGGCACAAATAGTGTGTGTGAGTGTGTGTGTGTGTCCGTGTGTTTGTGTGGCAATATGTCTATATATCTTGTCAATGGTTGTCATGTGTATCTGTATATGGGTACACAAACCATTGGCACCATAAATGAATGCAACGAACATCAAGTGCCCTAAAGGGATGCCACTGTTGACTGTTGCCACGCGAGCAAACTTGAACAAGAAACTTCCAGTAAACCCAGCGCTTTCCACCACAACAACCATCGCACAATTGCCAGGTCTCCCCATCCATTGCAGGAAAGATGATAGACTTGATAGACCCGACAGTAAGTTGTTTCTAAAATCGAGGCTGCTATCATTATGTCCAGTTTGAGTTTGAATGATCGAGCCAGTTCGGCAACAGGTTCGATGCTGGCTCTTCTCAAGCTCCAAGCAAGAAACAAAACACCCTGTTCCATCCATGCCTTTTCCCAACAATGAGCCGTTTACCAACCAAAATCATCCAAAACCATCCAGTCTGCCCGGTAGCTGTCATCAATTGCAACCCTTTTCTGCGCATTTGCTTGCGCGGCTGCACCTGTTTCGCGCGACATTGGCTCCCAGGGAGCACGCGAGGCGGCGAGGCGCTCAGGTGACACCTGCGATTTCACCGCCGAGGGCAGCGATTCTTTAGCTGCCCAGCTTGCGGCTCAGGTGACGAACGCACTAACTGGCGATTCCCGGCTGACGCTTCGGCTTGGACAGGCCACGGCCAAAGGTAGGCGTTGAAATGTGTCAAGATGTGTCAAGTCATCATTATTGTAAATTAACTGGCAAACGGTCTAGTGAGTTAGTGTGGGCTACAGCTACGATTCATTTCAACCATGGCCAAACTTCTCCAAGGAAAATTATCTTCCATCCACAGCTCAAGACCCGAAACGAAACATCTACGGTTGAAACAAGAGTCTATGGAACAAGAATCGAAGTCTATAGTCATCTAGAGACCACTGACGGATGTTTGCTCCTTTTGCAAAACATAAACTGGCATGGCAGTGTATATAGGTAATAGGTCTGCCTGTCCACGCTGCCAAGGTGGCAGTTCTTTTAGCCATCGGCATCAGCGATGTCCTAGTCTCACACCCCTGAAATCTCACCTAGTTGGTGGTGTCAACCTATATAATGTCTATATGAAAGTCAAAAAGTGAATCATCCTCCCATGTTGGGGAGGGAACATAAAATAGTGCAAATAAAGCCACCTGCCAGTAAACTTGCCGATTGATCGTGGATATTCGCTAGATTAGCCATTGAAGAGAGATGGTTAGTTGACATTCACCGTCTCTGGCTCCAAATCGCTCCTTCAATATCTCTGGCATGGAAGCACGACATGCAAGTGTTCCTTACAGAAAAAAAATGTTTGGATCTGGTTTGGGCAATCTCAGAGCCTGGTTCAACGTCAGGGGTGTTTCTCTAAAGCTCCAGGCGGGTGCCGACCGATCGACTTTCAACCTAAAGTCATAGTCGTTGGATGGTCATCTCTTCTCCTGGCGAGAAGAGTTCCAGCCACGGTGGTGACACCCCAACAAAAGCCGCCATACAAACGGGTATGGGTCAAAAACCCTGGTATCCGTGGTGAATGAATGTGCATCCCCCCAAATATGGTAAGGTTTAGATCCATCGCCATCAAAAATGTGGTTGAATCATGTTGAATCAATATCATCTCATGAACGAAAGGATACTTCTATCCTAGAAGGACTACCAAAAGGAGAGAGTACGGGTTTTCACAGCGTGCCAATGTTCTTTTTGTCCAACCATTTCATGCAGGGAAATCCGCGACCCATTGACGTACATGGTTTCCTGAGTTTAGTTGGACATTATTCCTGGAGTCATGGGAAGCTCAACCTTTTTATAAGACGCTCATGGGGTACTCTCTGGAAATGATGACAATGGAAAGTCACCATTGTGCAATAGGCGAATCATCCATAGATATGGTGGAGTGTCCATTGCATCTTCAAGGATGATTCCTCAACCTCAAAATAACTCCCAAAATGTCCCTAGGCATCCTGTGTGTGGCTGCGGGTCAACGAGCTGGTACCCTGGTTGCACACCTCAAAAATGCAAAGATTGGACCGTTTTTGGGATATTCCCATTTTTGGGTGATATTTTTGGTGGCTTGACCTGTACCATTTTTTGGGTTTGCCTAAACATAGATGCACCCAGACCTCCTGCCCATCATGATTTTCCCCATTGAACCAACCATCTTTTGGGGGTCTAATCCCATTTTCAGACCACAGGATCCACCCTGTTTAGACTTGCCTAAGCCTTCTGCTTTGCTCCACCTTGCACCATGGCTCGAACAGCCACGTTGACATGGGGATTACTGGCTGTCTTTGCCGGCCACATCAAACATCGATCCAATTTGCTGCTGAAAATCGGGTACCTACCAGAGTTTCAATATGTTTCCATCACCAAAACAACCCAATTGGATGGTTTTGATAAGAACCAGGAACTACCTATGTACTGTGCTATTGATCCCGTGCACGCCTCTTGCAGAGTTCCACGTCCGTAGCTTGCGCCACATAGCCGTCCTCAGCATATTCCTCAAACGCAAAGTCCTCAGCATCCGTGTTTTTGTCACTCAAAGTGACATCTACCATCAAAAAGGTAGGGACAACTGACTTTATCTGCGTTAGAACCAGAAATGCAGGCACAAACCTAGGTGATTCCGGTGAACTCTGACTCAGAATCAGTTCATCTGTGGGTTGACTGACCCTCAGAATCCATCAAATGAACTTGAGTCACAATTCACAATATGTCCATTTGTTCCTATGACCCATAAAGTAGAAAAATATGGTAAACCGGTAAACCCAATAATGGACCTTCCCAAAGTCATCAGCATTTTTACAGGTGGCTTACCATCCCCAGTCATGGTAGAGCCCACGCCTCACTGAAGACACTGTCGCTGTCCCATTCCCTGGCTAGGTCAATGTCCTGCAGAATGGCCTGGAGATGTTGGGAGATGGCGTATCTACATAAGAATGACCATGTTTGTAAAGAAATATTGGATATGTCAAATTTTGTCAAATACATACTTACATGTACATATCGTTCATTCAAATATCGATATTCATTCTGTACAGGCTGTATGTGAGCACACGTAAAGTAACTATTCGTAACTAAACTATAGTAATACTATAGATGCAGGAGGGTTGATTGGGGCATCAGTCGCTGGACACACAAGTCTGTTTGGATTTTGGTGTCAGAATTCCAACCCATTTCAAAAGTATGGCATAGTCAGAGTCTGGGACCATCTTCACGAGTTTTTGAATGGCAAAAACACCTTTGACACCTGACAGCAACAACCAGTTTCGGGTCTCCAGCAACAAAATCTCCCCATCCCAGGTCCACCTCGAGATCGAAGTCCTGGTGGGTACGCTGGCTAGTCATGACAACTCCCATTTTTTCACGGTTTTGCGTGATTTGTCATACTTTATGAATCTACATCTTACATTCTCATATGCCCATGAATCTCGGACGAATTCCGTTCATGTGTCTTTTTCAAGCAGCCTGATCTCCCAACCATCCCAACAGCAACAGCCACACCTCTGCCAGGGGGTTTGGCGAGTACTCCCCGTTGCTCAGTGACTGCAGGATGCCTTCCATGTGAGCCATTGAATTTGCTATCCATATCACACTGTGTAGTACTGTAGTACTGGGTAGATGCAAAAATCAAGACATCCCGAGATTACGGCGTGTTTCTTATGCATCACGGCCTTGGTTTACACCAGTAGTAGTTGTGAGTTGATCTATTGTCCATGGAAAAATACATGGGCCCCTATCAATAGCAGCAGCTCTCTTCAGGGAATCTTGGTGTCTTCCAACTTCCACAGTCAGCAGTGGGGCATAGTGGGGCCCTAATGATGGGGCCCTGCTGCTGATGAAAGGGGCCTCCATAACCCCGACCAACTCCTAGGTCCTAGGTCAAAGCCGGACATGTGACGTGGGTAGCTGGACTCTCAGCGGGTCATCCACACCTGTTCGATCATCCGCCATCCATGCTAGCTTCTCAACAGCTCGATATCTCAAATCCTATGGCAGGGCTGAGGAGAGTGATCCGCCGAGCTTCAACAGGCAATTATCTAGCCACCCGGCAATATGGGTACAGGTCAAAATTACTCAAGCATGAGAAAAATCCATGGATATTGGGCAAGAAATGAAACAGTAACATCCTGCAAATGATGAAAATCTCTGGATCTGCAGGTCTCCGAGTTCCCCAGAAAAGCAGGAAAAACTGTCTGGTTCCGATAGGCCTGCCCCCCACAGATTCCCACAGTCCAGCCGCTGCTCGCACAGGAAGTACAAGGCGCAGTCGGTGAAGGCGTTGCCTTCGGCCCCAGCTGTCAGCTATGAGGGAACTGGGAGGGTTTGGGGATTCAGTTCTTCAGGTTGGGAACTGGCTGTGGCGGTTTTATTGGTGGATGACAGAGCTGCCCATCTCAAGAATGTTCCTCAAAATATAATTAGTCATTTTGAGGAAGGCAAGTAAGAAGTGTTCGAAATCAACCTGTGTAAGATTTCGGGCATGAACCCATGCAAGTGTTTGAAGCCACTCACAAAGGCTAGAATCTTTGACCCTCTCAAAAGTGGCACAGGAAGAGATATCCGTTCCCGCTGATTCCGCGCTCACATCCTTGTGATTTCATTCCAGTTCAAATGTGTAATACCTTCCAACCCGCAGCAACCAGCTTAGCTTCCCTCAGGCTTCGACAGTTCTTCCGCAGCAGGTCGTAGCTGCCCTCCTTGAACTGATCCTGGTGACGCAGGCATCTCCCAGCGGACATACCTATTGCAGCTACGACAGCTGGATTCCATCAGTATCCAAACTCTCAAAATTACTGGGCGACGGGTTCAGAAGACAGCAACAAATGTGAGCCGCACACAGCACGCTGAACTGTTGCCGGCTTCGCATTTTTCCATGATGAAGTGCGCTTAAAATGTCCCCTTCAGGCCATCGCCGGCCAGTTTCCAATTCCCCCATGGACCCCCATGGACCCCCATGGGCCCCCGAACCCCCAGGAAGGACAGAAGCTCAGCACCACTCCTGGCTGAGACCCGCAGAAACACGTGTTTCTCACCTGTCATCTTAGTAGCTGAGGTTGCACATGGGGGATGAAGGGTGTAAACAGTTCCCTTGTTTGATGTGCACCTACCCCTAAAGTGTATTCCATCAAAAACAGGCGTTTATGAAATGCAAAACCATTGTTCCAAGTTTACAAAATGCACTGGGATATTTGTGGAATGCTCCGCAAGCAAAAACTGCACACATCCCAATGAGCATGTGTTTGCGATGCTTCCATTTATGGAATGATATGGTCATTTTTTGGACATAGATGGACATAGCAACATGTAGCATGTAGCAACAAGTGAATGTCAGTTCGATCTACAAAATGGGTTTGACAGCAAATTGTGTTTTTTTTCTCATCCCAAAATGAAAATTATCAATAAACCAGAGCAAACCATCAAATTTGGGGCACCCTATTTTAAGGCAAACCCAAAGTGGTTCGGGATGGTTTCGGCACCCAGTCAGCAGATGTCAGTTGTTTTCAACCTTTTCCCCCAGCTTTGACTTTGCCAGTCATTTTGAAGCTGGTCATGTCACAGCTCAATTGACCCGGAAAGCTCAAGGTGCTCCGGCGCTCTGAAATCATGTGCTGAAAACCGGCTACAAGCTGGCACAACCATCCAACATTGGACTCCAGCATATGCTGCTCTATTAGAACGCCACATGCAACCCACTGCACACCAACGGGAAGCACCCCACTCATCCTGACAATAGCAACACAAGTTTGACTTTGACTTGAAATATACTTGTGATTATAGTAGTGTAACCCGCAATACATGTTCAAAACAGATCCCACCACGTGGGACAATTGGTGGCCATTGCCCAGAAATGCGGAGCGGAAAACAATTGGCCAGGTTTCTTGGGATTGCGGTGAGATGACAACCAGCAGGAAGATCAGCAGCCGTTTTCATCACATGAATGCTAAATCAAAGGGCACCCTCTCAGCTTGGCTGTCATCTTCTTCCACCAATTCGGTGCCTCCCAGGAGATTTGTTGGTCCAACTGATGGATCTGTTGGCAATAGAACTCATGTATACTATATACTTTGATGCGGTGCAAAAGCCACATTCAAGGTTGCAAAACATGGAAGTTGCTACATTTATCAGCATCACCATTATCACCATCATCATCATCATCATCATCATCATCAGCAGCAGCAGCAGCATCATCAGAATCATCAGCATCAGCAGCAGCAGCAGCAGCATCATTATCATCGTCGTCGTCGTCGGCGGCGGCGGCGTTGTCGTCGTCGCCGCCGCCGTCGTCATCATCATGAATCATCATCCTCATCCTCATCATCATCATCATGATTATGATGATAATCATCGAGATTGCCATCGTCATTAGCGCGTATCTTATCTATCACTATCGTCCATCCACATGGTGTTAAAATGTCGTATCCACGTTAAGCTTCCATGTGGGCTTCAGATGTTTCATTTGACCCGTCAAGTTGAAGGATGGTGGGGACGCGCTTCCTACCTATCCACAGTAAAGATTCACCATGATTTGGAGGTTTCCTAAAGATTTGGGGTACCAAATCATCCCTTTATAGATGGACTTTCCATTAACCATCCATTAACAGGGCTACCCCCATGACTATGGAAACCCCCATTTGCTGGGCCTGATCGTTCCATCAATTCTCTGGCAATCATGAAATCCTGCAAAGATTGCTGTCTCTCAGAATGGGTCGTTCTTGGACTGAGGAAGCCACTTAAATGTTGATCGGTTATGATCGGTTATCATCTTCAATATGCTTGACTGTTTGAATCTGTCTGATTCTGCAAAACAAAATTGCCCCACATCCCCATCATGTACCCTCTGGTAAATGTTCAATAGGTCTGATCATCTATTTTCTCAGGCCATCTGATGCAAACTCTTAGATTACGAGGGGTAACTCCCGATTTTTGGTGGTTAGATCTCAATTCTTGTTGCTTAAACTGGCTCAAACCATGTGTCATCAGCTCTTTGATCAACGTCCTCCTCTTCCATCACATCGCCCAAGTGTTCCTTGATGACGCCTTTGGGACCTCAGGTGAAACTCCTGATGGCTTCAAAAATGTTTGGCCTTTCTAGAACATGTCACAGCATGAACCCTACGTTGACTCAGATTGAAGCGGTCTCGCAAGAAGCAAACCACCACCAAAATTCAACTGTTACTCCAAAACGGCAGGAAAAAAATGACGATGATTTTCAAAATTTCGGCAGGAGTTTTAACACTTCTCTGTACATGATACCATTAACAGTTTAGGCTCATTTCCAGGCAGGAAACGGTGGCAATAGAATGTGCAGTTTGATTCATATTTAAAAAAACAAAAACAAACTGCAAACAAGGGGCCATTCTACTTACCAAAACAAAGCACTGGATAAAATCCGTCAAATTGACAAAGCACCTGCATTTTTGAACAGACATAAACCGAAAGAGGTAGTCAATGGTAGTAGTCACAAAAAACTCAAAATAAACCCTGGACGAATGCATCGCGGGAAGCCATGACCAATGCAGAAAGTGCTGACAGGCCACATGAAATCTTCCTCTCCAACAAGTGCTGCCGGATCTGTCCAATGCCCCGCGGCATGACCCAGGGCCTCTTCTTGCGGATGCCCACCTGTTCGAAATGATGGGTCTTGCCGTGCCCAGTCAGACACTCCAGCAGACCAAACCTTGACATACCTTCATACCTTGACCATGTCTGCAACTTTTTGCCATCCTTTTTGGATTTCTTGGACCATTGGATCCTCAAGTCTTGGACATACCCAAATACGACCGCAGACAGTTGGCCTCGAACAGAAAGGCAGCCATTTCCAGACCCAGAAAACCCGGATGTTCCCATTCTTCTTTCAAATGTCCTGGCAAAGGGTGAGGTACTGGAATTTGGAATGTGGCTTGGTGTGGTGTGTGATAGCTGATGAGATTCTGCTAGGATGGACGCTACATGTCCATTGCCCATGTCCCGGAAGGCTCATGGAATCATGGCAAATGCCCATCCTATCCCCCACATTCTCCGGGCCTCCTGTACAGCGCAAAGACAGCTTTGTAATTCCAGGGAACGATCCTCCAAGGTTTCTCAAGATGGCACAGCAGTAGGCTTCGCTGGGGGGGTACCAATCCTGGCTATCCACCTGGCGGCCATGCAGTCGCAACAGTATCAAACAGGTTCCCAAAAAGTTGGATCGTGGATAACTTGTCATTGCCAAAATTCATGTGGCCCCTGGGTCTTCAAAGATCGCAAGCATGGACACCCCTTGAGGACCTTGAGCCTTGAGGTATTGCCAGCTTTAGTGTATAAATATATGTATGTATGTATGTATGTATGAATGAATGAATGAATGAATGTATGAATGTATGAATGTATGAATGTATGAATGTATGAATGTAGGAATGCAGGTATGTATCTATGTATCTATGTATCTATGTATCTATGTATCTATGTATCTATGTATCTATGTATCTATGTATCTATGTATCTATGTATCTATGTATCTATGTATCTTTGTAT
>Ga0126342_10010756_pt1 | contig 16385 bp, 20 predicted proteins | sample Cyp1metagenome_FD_92528 | JGI IMG/M metagenome (GOLD analysis project Ga0126342, IMG submission 92528) | Coral microbial communities from Lord Howe Island, Old Settlement Bay, Australia - Cyphastrea 1 metagenome | ecosystem: Host-associated > Invertebrates > Cnidaria > Coral ... | reverse complement strand
TATGCCCCCGAACAAAAAGAAACAGTCAAACATTTAGATTTACAACATTGAACAAAAACATAACAGCCTCCCACCTGAACCTTGAACCCTCACTCCCCAGTTTCCCTGTTTTACCATTTTTTTTTTGCGGGATAGTCACTGATTGTAAGTATGGTGGTGGTTACCCTCCTGTAGTGGAAAAACCCACCATTTGTAGATGATGTTCCGGGTTTCCCCATGGATTTTCCACATCTTTTTGTATGTTTACCCTAGGGTAACCGTTATCCAACAGCCCCGCTGGGTTTATGAAAAGATGGAGCCGGACCTCAGATGTGGAAACCACCGTCTCCACGTCAACTTCCAAGCGGTTTGGCTGGATGTCTGTGCAGCGTGCAGTGCGGCCTCTCAGGACTGATGCGAGATGGCAGCCACATCACCCCATGGAATGGTGGATATGTTTTTTGTAACCCCAGAAAAGATAGAATTGTGTAAAATCCTTCCGAAATAATCCGAAAAAGGTGATCAACTACACCCTTTCTGTGTTGGGGAGGGTTTACTCCTAATGGCCAACAATTTGTGTCAGATCAACCGCAACCACCAAGCAGATCTCGCAGGTCAAATGCAAGGGAGGAGCTGGATGAGGACGCGAAACAAATTGTGGATTCTCCGACTTTGGAGGTCGCCTTATTTTCGGTTTTGACTGGGAGAATGTTGTGAAAAAAGGTGGGAATTCATGGGAGCTTCACCTGGGAATTTCTGCGTTCTTTTTGTTTTTGCGTTGTCTGACCGTTATTTTATCCTTCAAAACAGGAGAGATGTCACCTGAAGAACTTTAGTTTGGCAATTTCACCTGAAACATGGAGAGGGAACTTGACCACAAACAACGGTATAGTGGGGATATTTCCTAGTCATATACCCCCTGGTAATGTGGTACACTTTGCGAAGTGGAACATCAGCATCTTCATATATACTTATTACTTATATATATATATACATATGTATATACATATGATTATATGTATACAAAGGGGTAAGGCATCGCACTAAATGGGCCATGGCTTGCAAGAACCACATCATGGACTGTGTTTTTCCCGAACGACCAAGTTGGCCGGCAAATCCCAGGCTGCTTTAGCTGCAAGCGACGCAGCTCTCGGCAAAGGCATATGAGAAGAACATGTACAAATCATGGTGACATGCTATCCACATTTGTTTGGGGTTTGGTTTTTTTTGGTGAAAAATGCCTTAAGTGAATTCTCGGAAGTGTTTTTTGTTGGATCCACTGGTTGGCCATCCTGCTGAGTTGGTCCACTGGTGATTTCTGCCCGACAGGCCGTCTGGGAAATGGCGACTACTCGAACTGGCAGTGGAGGGATCATGCGGTCTTCGGCTCAGTCTGGCGTCCTACGGAGACGATCAGAAATGAAGTTCCCTAAGGCCCTAAACTACGCTTAAATACCACGTCCAGTGATCCAGTACCCTCTGGTAATAGAGAAATTGACAATGGTGATTTTCCATATAGGCTATATTATGCTATATATATTGCAATTGCTAGACAGTCTCCAGTAGGAAGCTGCTCAAGTCATTGTGTCCTGGGGCATTCCACTATCGGAGGCCGAAGAAGGGCATCAACTTCTCCGCTACAGCAGTCACTCACTGTCGGACATTCTGACGGACGAGGAGATGTGACCTTCATTTGTAGTTGAAATTCTATCTACCCTCTGCCTCTCCGAATCAAACATGGCAATGAAACATCTTTCATTTATACTATGAATTTTCGATTAACACGCCCATTTATAGGGGATTTCCCATTGCCCATGTTTGACCACCGGAGGGTAAAATGAACCTCGTCAAACTAGCAACTTGGAGTCAGCCAAGATGGTCCCAACTGTCTTGTGCTCTTCTTTGGATGTGGGGAGCCTCAAGACTCCCTTGGCAGGACTGGGGCTATTTCTCTTATGAGTTGCTGCTCCTTTGCACCTGCCTCAGTTTAGCGTTCAGTGTGGGTTTGGACAGCACTGCAACTGGCCCGAAAACAGACGCCTCCGATAAAACCTGCCCCAGTAGAAGCTTCTGTTGGTTCTGTCCACCTGGCCCAGGTCGGCATCTGCTGCGCGAAGGGCCAGCCCTGGACCAGGTGGCCAATCTGATTCCTATCTGCCGCGTGCGCGCGGAATGCCCAGCGGTTAATGTGGTACACCCCACAGTAAATCATCCCCAAAATCACCACAAAACGGGTGCTATAAACCATTCCCAAATGGTAGGTTTATTGTTAGGTTTACCACATCAATCACTATGATAGTAAGATCCACTTGTTTCCTGTATGAGGAATTATGAGGGCCCTTAAACCAGCTCAACGAGCCTGAGGTGAAGCGATCCTGAGTTTCCGGAAAGAAGTAAAACAACTTTCCGAATCCATGTGAATCCTAGATACTCTGGATTAGACTGACAGATTCACCGATTTCTTCTTTCGTTTCAGATCTGACATCGATCTTCCAGCCATTGACCACCGAGGTTTAGGCATCAACAGTCGACTCCACCACCACATCGTTGAGCTCTCGCGCCCCACCAGTGAGGCGAAAAACCGGGGCTTTTGGGTTTTTCGATGTGAAAAACTCGGCCTTTGAGAAGCAGCTGCAACAAAAATGGCGAAAGAAACATATGGCAAAATGGCTCAAAACTTGAGGCTCTTTGATTCGGTTGTATCAAGTATCAATCATAGTAATCATAGTATTCAAGTTTGCATCTCGTAAAACAACCAATGGTAGCTAGTTTTCCAAATCTATGTAAAACATTGTAGAACCATTGCCATTGCCACATGACAGTTTCAGGACACCAAGGTCATCACCATGGATTTGGAGCTATTCCCGGGCGTTCTGCGGAACCAAAACGATGGAATCATGGAATCATGGAAACTTCCCTGCGCTTCCATGTCTGCAAAATATGAACCGATGAATAAAGCAATGAATATGAATCATATGAATATTGAAAGTTGAACGTGGCGAAATGGATTCAGAGGTACAATTTGTTTGGATTCTGAAGTGAACATTTCCGACCTATTCATATTGTGTCATAAGGTCTGATCAACTAAAGAATATATAGATTTGTTCTGCCTTTATAGATTGACAATCGACACTTATTTTCGATAATGAATGAACGGGGATGATTATGTGAATCTGTTAATACCTTATTCATCACAATTATCGGGATCTGCAAACGGACTTATGGTACGGCATTGATCAAGAAAACTGTTTAGCCCGTATTGATAGACACTAGTAGTGGACCTAGTAATAGTGACTAATCATTGCAGTTACCGTATTCATCAACAAGAAAACAAATAGCAACTACTGTACACAAGGAAAAAAACAACTACACAATAATGTCAATAATCCATTTACATGATGCTTCGGTAACTATCCCAGATTTCCTGGCCGGTTACTTTGATCTGGGTTGGTGAACTGGGATGAATTTTATCCCCATGACATCCCCGGCAATTCAGAATCCTAAGAATCACATTAGCACCTGTCCAGGCGCTGCCCCCAAACATTATGTTTGGTTGTTTATGTTCATCCCAAACAACACAACCCTTGTAAACCTCCATGAAATATCGATTCTGATTATGTTCGCAAATGTCGCGCACGATTATATTGATGGTTTTCAATCTCCATAGTTTGTTGATTTTATCCCATACTTGGGTGCAATTGCACCAATAATTAATTGGATTTGAAAAAACCCTAGTTGTAGGAGTTATATCCCAACTTATGGAGGTTATGGCCATAGTTATACTATGTTATACTAATACCCCCTGGCCTGCCTCGTGCAGTCCTTGAGCCCGCTGGATGTGCGCTACAGGGCAGCCCTGTTGCTACGGCCCGCGTGCGGAGGATATCCAAGACCAATGGGGCTAGCTCTCAAAAACTGGAATTTCACCAGCAAAAATGGTGAATTTTCAGCATCAAACAGGGGGATTTACCCAGAGAAATTGACGACAGAATTGGGATTTTTGCAGTTCCAAATTTTGAGACAACAGCGTTTCATGATTTCAGTGCCAGAGTCCATTGTATGGAAATGCATTTTCGGTTTCTTTCCGAGTTTCTGTACATCCCTGTTGGAATTGCACTTTCGGTGCCCCACATCGTAATTGCTAAGTTGCCCAAGTTCACCTAAACAAACTCTTGGGTTTATGGTTTGCATGTATGTACAGTACATATATATATATATAATTATGTATATATATACATTCATAGATGTTGAACAGTTCACTAGTTGATGATGATTATTTTTTGGGTTGGGTGTATGGTTTCTATACCAAAGTAATCGGGCTGCACCTTGGTTCAGGCTATGGTCTCACTGGGAGACCTTTGAGTACAGCACCGTGGCAGGCCGAATGGACCATGGGCTTAGATGGGCTTAGATGGGCTTAGATGGCTTTGGTTCATGGGAAAAGCACGGGTTGTTTTTGAGGCAGGCGTGAAAACTGAGTTACGCCAACCGAAAAAACTGGGGTTATATGGGGTTATATTGGTGAGAAAGATATACATGTTCCCAGATTATGATGGCCAGGATTTGGTGGTAAACACCCAAAGTTGATAGGTTGCAGTCGAGCTGTTGATGACCTGTGTATCAAAGAAAGTCCTCAGCCATCTTGGTTTCAGAGTGTGTAAGTTAGAACCACTCCAAGCCTGAGAGATTTTGCCGCTTCAGATCCTTCGAAAGATTGGACCGCTCAGTGGATCTGCGTGCAACTGAGAATCCTCCGAGGAAGCCCGGGGCTCGACGGGGCTCGATTTTGATGGTCGACTCATCCATCCAAAATAGAGCCTTTCGAACGTTCAAAAGAGCGTTGAAGCAATGCCCAGTTGAACCCCCGTGTTTTGGTGTTGTTTGATAGGATACTCCTTTATTTTGAATCACCAGAAGATATATATATATGTATCTATATTTATACATATATATATACACATATGTATATAAATAATCCCATCCCCCTAATATTGAACTCCGAAAAGGGTTCCAAATATGTGTTTTTATCCCAAACCAATGGTTTCTAGGGGTGTTTAATAATATTACGGGGAAGGGATTATATCCCCATTGACTATCATTGACTGACGTAGATACATTGGTTCGGTTCATATACTCATTGATATATCCCCCCAAACACTGTATATATATATAATTATATATAATAATATACAGTATGTATATTATATATAATATATTATTTGTACCCGCAGGTCCAGAAGTTAGCACAAGATAGCAATATCTCGAAAAAACCTACAGGATGGGCCCCCCAGCTATAAGTTGGTTTATAAACCATTATAACCACCATTAACTATAGTTATATCTAGCATAAACCATAGAATTCAGCTGGGGGCCTGCAGGGCCCCATCCTGTAGGACTTACCACGCCCTTTCTTTATCCCTCAGGTGTCATTGAGCGAGCCATGGAACTGCATGAGGAAGGGAACGATGATTCCATCGCGGCCTGTGGGCTTCTCAACGTGGATTTCATCATCCATTAATCGAGGATTTATCGAGGAAAAATATGGACATTTTTCATGAGATTTCATGGGTAGCACCCCCAAAATGGCCATTTTAATGAATAGAATGAGAATTCACCGATTTTGGGGTACCCTGTTCACAAACAAAATTGGTTCCTTGGGAACAACATGACAGACTTGCCTTTGAAGATCATTTTTTGACACATCCAATCTGATAGGTTGTTCCACTTGCCTCAATTTTTCTAGGTTGATATCCTCAATTTCTCAGATAGCACCCATATCCCTGTTTGTGTTCGATACATCCCGATTTTCCTGGTCACGCCCTGATCCTTGTTGGGTGATAAAACAAGTTTTTTCTTTCTCGGATTCCATATTTTCAGCGGGTTCTACCCACCAAACCTGTTCCGCTGATGCGTATTTTTTCCAAGTTTTTCTGTTGATATCCATTTTTTCTCCGGTGATATCAAGGTATGTCCAAGAATTACTCGGTCATTTCCATCTTTCTCCATCTTTCATCCATCTTTATACCGGTTTTTACTGGTTAAAAGAATCCTCTGCTTTCACCAGCGCGCCTCTAGCGCCTGAGGCAGTCGATGTTTTCAAGCCATTCGACAGCTACATGAGGCGCTGGGATGGACTGGGTAAGTCAAAACTGTTCAATACTCTAAACTTCCTTGGCCATACACACAGTAGATATAGTAGATATACTGCCTAGCCTTTTTTTTCACACATTACCATGTTTGTTGTTACTATTGAGGGAGCATCTATCGTGATGATGGTGATTGATGAAGGATGCACGATTCCAGATGATAGATTCAGATGCTGTTGGTGATGGTGATGGTGATGGTGATGATGATGATGATGGTGGTGGTGGTGGTCTTGAACAAAAGTCGCTGCCTCCAAGTCTTTCGTTGAACCAGCTCCTTTCCACCCAAGTGGGGATGGGTAAACAAAATGGGGGAATCCGGGTGAACATCACAGTCCACATGTTACAATTAGGTGACCTCTAGTAACTCCTAAAAGGATATGGAGTTGTGGAAAATCACAGTAAACAAGTGACAAATCCAACCTTTTCTAGCTATGTTTTGGGTTATTATCTAGTGTCCCATGTTCTTTTTTTCCTTCAAGGGACATCTATGGACATTGTGCAGTCGCGCAGATCGCGATGAGTGGCGACTGGGGCAAAGCACAAGCGCCGGACAGGCTGGCGGCCCATGTACAGATAGAACTTACCCAATAAGAGTAGGGATAGAAAACTACTTAAAACGAAATAGTTGACTTATGATGGGCAAATTGGTTGAGGCTAAGGATTGGATCTGGATCAATCCAGTTGAGCCTACTAACACCGTGTTAGAACTCGGTGGGAATTGCGCTACCCCCAGTTGGGGGCTTGGGATAAGGGAAAGTGGTCGAAATGGAGGTCTGCGAAATGGAGGTCTGAAGTTGTGGCGCACTTAAGCGAAACACTTAAAAACTCGGGACAAACAAAGCTATTTCACAAAATGAGGAGATCCCTTAACATCCCTTAACCATGAAATGATACTAAACTATGATAAACTATGTAAATTTCAGATCGGGGGCAGCCTTATTTTAGGACCCAAAAAAGGTGCCCCAGCGTCGCAGGCTGCTTCCAGCGAGTGGCCGGCGTGTGCTCACGATCCTCTGCCGAGAGTTGGACGTCGCTTAGCAGCGCTTGGAGTCATTGCACAGCTGGGTTGTAGTACGGTTGTACCATGCAAAAATCACCATTTTTCATGGGAAAATCCACTATTTCAATGGCCATTTTCAATAGCTATGTTAAATTACCAGAGAGTACATCTGGGGGTTTCTATAAATGGGCGTACCCCCAAATGGATGGTTTATAAATGGAACATCCTATCAAAGTATGGGTTGTAGAATGTTGTACATACTGTGGATGGAAGAAATCCTGCATCACCAAGAGGATGGTTGAAACCCTATAAACAATGGGATAAACCACCTATCAACTGGTGCAGGATTTCTTCCATCCACCGTATGGCACTGAACAAACGCGATACACCCGAAAAGACAACCTTAAATGACTTAAATGGGGACAGTCTTTGCCAGCCCTTCCTGATAGAACCGGGATGGGTTGTTCTTTGAGTTTTGCCGCATTCGTTACAAGTTATATAATACCTTCCCCCTAATGACAATTTGCCGCCCCTCGCCTTGAGTATTGATTTGTCCATTTCAGGGTCCTATAGGCTGGGGGATGGGAGGCATGAACACCCAAGACTGGAGGAGGAGGACGACGACGATGACGACGATGGGAATGATGACTATGATAATTTCCTTTCCCACCTGTTGGTTTATCTCAAACCCTCGGAATCTCAAAGTCCATCGATCTTTTTGATGCTGTTGGGACATGTTGGGACCGTTCTGATTTACGATCTCTGAGTCTCCCGGGGCCCGCCAGCTGGCAGACGCTGTTTGAATTGTAGTGTAAGGGGTAACTATCCCATTTTATGGCCGTAATTTGGGTCAGTGAATTATCATGGAGTCCAGACTATGTTGAGTATGTCTCCTTGATTTGTTGGTAAACATCCTCATTTTTGCTGCAGATTTTTGCTCCCCTTTAGGCTCTGAAGCCTGCTGATTGCCTCCGTCTCAGAAAGCTTTGATGGTTTCTGGAGTCAAATTTCCTCCCGGATCATAGGAAAATACCACCTCCCATATGATCTGGGTCCCGTTCTGAATAGATCCAATACATTTTAACCAGGGTTGCGTGAACGGAGGTATAACATCGGGGGAACGAGGTGAGCAAAACTGTGGCGAAGGATTCGGTTTACCCTCCCGTGTCATCGAACGTGGCTGGCTGGAAAATCCCCGAACATCCTAACTAAAAAACAATCAAACTAAATGGGTGATGTTTTTCATTGCCTTTTTGGATTACAGCATATTTATGCATATTTGGTGTACCTGGTTTTTGCCCATACCCCGTCCATCAAATTGATCGGAGCATTTCTCCACCAACCACCCAGCAGTTGCATATCCACCCTGCCTCCTGGATGCGGGGATGTGGATTATCCCCTATGAATGGGAACATGCTTGAAACCACCAGTGCACGTAGAGTCTTTGGAATACTATCCTTTGCCTGTTTTGTTTCCATACAACATCTCAATTGATATTACAATATATATATAATATACAGTATTTATTTATAATCCATTATCAGAGTGATGGGACACACCACTTCCAGATGATTTTCCACCATCCTGAAATCCTGGAAGTTCACCGGGCACCCGGTTGTCAGGACTTGATCCCCGAGCCGGCAGATTCCTCCATTTTTTTTTTCGATAAACTCGGAGTTTCCCATATCTCCAAAATGTCGATAATCTCCACCATTTTTCTATATTTTTGTATATTTTTCCTGGCTTTTTCTATATTTTGGTTGGTTCCCCAAAGATATTCCCCATTGAATCCCCGTGATCTCTGGAATCTTGGGGGGCCCAGAGGCTGGTCCTTCAATGTGGTCTTTGCCGCGCGGGTCTTCGGCACTCTCTGGCGGGCGGCTGCAGACGCCGAGGCAAATCCCCCTCCTACACTTGGTCACTTGGGTATATATATATATGTTATACATTATAAAATAAATATTATACATTATATATATATAAATAACTATATGATGTATATACTTGTATGATATGTATAATTACATATATATATATATATGCTTAGATGTTTATGAATAGTATGTATATCTGTATTTTAAGTAATTCCGTCTAATGTAATTACGTAATATGTAACACTATATAGAACTAGGTCGGCATCGGACTCTGAGTCGGCAGGCTGAAGATTGTCTCAGCCTGGATGCGCCGAATGTGGCCGCCGCACTGCTGTCTGGTCTTCATCCACATGTGGCACCGCTGCAGTGCGGGAGCCCGCATTTTGAAGGAACTGGGAAGATCTCAGAAATCTTTGGGGAATACTATAAACAGTGAAACTTTCTAGATATCTTAGGGAACACTGACACTTTAAAGTGAATAGAAACCACAGATTGAAATCCGACGTTTTGGGTAGCTCGAATGGACCAAGTGTAGGGGATGAACCCAAGTGCTTGGCTTGGGTTTGTTTTTGGGTGTTTTATTGGGAACTACAAACCATTGGGGACCTCCAACATGATATATATATATATATATATGAGCAATTTTAGATGATGGGTCCCGGAAAACCCCTCAGATCAAACATCGATGAACCATATTTTTGACGGGTTTGATCAAGAGAAAATGCTGGTGTAAGCACTGAAGAATGACAATGAGTGGTTACGAATCCGGGCCTGATGGTTGGTGTCTTCCAATGGAACCACAGCGCAGATCCCTGAGGCTGGAGACTCATGCCCTGCTTCTTGCGTCGGCCGCACCCAGATGTGTTCAAACATGAGGCATAGCAACACATGGGCAAGTCTGAAAATGGGGTGTACTACAAAACTGCAGATTTAATGGAAACACAAGGATAAACTATAGTTTTTTTTTGGGCACCCTATTTTCAGACAAACCCAAATATAGATTTGATGAATACGCCGAACGGTGGAAACTAGTACATGCCCAGCATTCTGTAGAGATCTCTCGTCGCTGAAAGTTCGCAGTTGATGGGCAATGAGTTGACTACATGCCATGGGGTCCGCAATCACTTGACCCTGACCTGTACCCAATCGGCTGCCCGAAGCGACAGCCCCAAGGACACAGGTTTGGTCCGTTGCCTTCGCTTTGGGGGAGCAGCTACCGGCAAAGGCGGTGAGCCGGAGCTGAGTGTGCCCTGCTACCACATTGGGGATGGGTCAAAACTCATGATTTCCCATATGAACGGGGGATGAACATCGATAACAAAAAAAGCTATTTATAATTTAGACCTAAGAAACAGGGTGAACTGACAAATTGCAGTATGAAGGATGTACTGTAAAGGTTTTAAGATGTTTCAGCCCATTTTCGGCAGCAACACACGGATCTATATCTATGTAATTACGTATATGTACTATCGTACCATTACCATCATGGTGGCTTTTCCAGTGTGAGACTGTGAGATTTTTTTGTGCGCCCTTTTTTAAACTTCAAGGATCCAGCTAGAAATCTCAATTTATAGTTATAGAGGATTACCAGAGGCCATCTGTCTGAGATCACCGAAGATCACTGGATCTCACTGATAAAAGGCCCTGATCACAGCTGAAAGCATTTTGGGCGACTTCTCCCGCTGGCTCCAGACACTTGACGGGCGTTGATTTGGAAAAGTGGAGCTTGCGGTTTGATATGTTGAATAATCCGGGGCTTTTCATGAAATTGGTCAGTTTTGCCAGTGTTTTCTTTTTTTTTGTGGGAATTATTGATATCAATCTTCAGAAGTAAGTTGAAGCTGCCCAAAATAGGACACCATGGAGATTTAAATGAAAACAATCTCGTTACGTCCAGGGTTTACGCAAGTGGCTGAAGTGGTTGAATAGGAACCAGTACTGGTTGCATGATGGGCCTGCCATCAACCAACCAGTTGGCTTATGGGGTCGCCCTCAATCACATGCCCATCAAATTCAAAACATGATAATACTTTCCGGTTTTTTTTTCCCCGAACAATCATGGACACTCAGCATTATCTCTGGATTCGTTGAAGGTAATTAATTCTCATCTCTGGATTTGTTGAAGGTAATTTTCATCATCCATCATTTGAGGAAACCGCAGTTCTTTTTTCCCGAGAGCGTCTGAGCGCAGAGTTCTTCCAATAGTGGGGGTCTGTAAAACATCTTCTCATCTTCACATCTTCTCATCTTCTCATCTTCACATCTTCTCATCTTCTCATCTTCTCATCTTCACATCTTCTCCTCTTCACATCTTCTCATCTTCACATCTTCTCATCTTCACATCTTCTCATCTTCACATCTTCTCATCCTCACATCTTCTCATCTTCTCCTCTTCACATCTTCTCATCTTCACATCTTCTCATCTTCACATCTTCTCATCTTCACATCTTCTCATCCTCACATCTTCTCCTCTTACCATCTTGCCCTCTTGCCCTCTTGCCCTTTTGCCCTTTTGCCCTCTTGCCCTCTTGCCCTCTTGCCCTCTCCTTCTTTTCTATTTCTCTCTTGAAGGCGGGGGGCAGGGGCAGTGCCAACGAGACGGCACGAAACGCAACACTTTCGCACGAAATGAGGTTTGATCGCCAAAAACTGAGGTAAAATTGCGAGTTCAAGTTGTCCGGCGCAACCCTTTCGCACGAAATGAGGTTCGATCGCCAAAAGCTGGGGTAAAATTGCGATTTCCACGAAATGAGGTGAATCGTCAAAAACTGAGGTAAAATTGCGAGTTCAAGTTGTCCGGCGCAACCCTTTCGCACAAAATGAGGTGAATCGTCAAAAACTGAGGTAAAATTGCGAGTTCAAGTAGTCCCGTGCAACCCTTTCGCACGAAATGAGGTTCGATCGCCAAAAACTGAGGTAAAATTGCGAGTCAAGTCGTCCAGCGCAACCCTTTCGCACGAAATGAGGTTCGATCGTCGCCGACTTAGGCCCTGTTGGGGTCGTTTTGGGAACTTGTTATGGAGGCATCCTAGCGACCCCAAGGGTCGGCGGCTGGGGGGGCCCGGGTTCTCCTTTGGCCGTGGAAAGGGCGGTGGTCGATTTTGAGTATATGTTTAATTTCCAATAGCGAATCTGTTGGGTTTCAATCTTTGGGGCCGGGGACTGGTGACACGAAAATGCACGCCCCGAAAATTCCGGAACAGTCCTGGAACCTTGCTGGAACTTTTCGCTGTTGGGTTGCAAGCTGGGCCACTGTAAGAACTCGGCGTACAATTCTGACCCAAACCCGAATTTTTTCTTTCCGCAGATAGGCCCGTGCCTTTCTGCTCGACTCGGTCGAATTTTTGGGGTGCAACCAGCCCGCGTGATGTAAACGAGCCTGGCCCAGAATGAATGACCTGTGCCGTTTGAATTTGGGATGGACCTCTAGGTGTGTGACCGCCTCAAACTTCTTGACCGATGGGAATGGTGATCCTCAGTTGGGGATTAAGTTCAAAAGTTGCCGACACCTTGCTAGCAGGGATGCACATCCAAGTAGAGCATCAGCTTCGCGGATCGACAACAAAGGGCCATAGAAAATCCATGAAAATCTGTCATTTATAGATCATTCCTTCTGGATCTTCATATTCATATTTATGTTAATTACTGTTAATCCGGGCCCCAAAATCCACCAACTCTTGGCTTGAAGAAAATGGACGTTGATCTTAAGGGACCCAAAAGGTTGTGTCCCATTGGACGCCTGTGAGTATTTTCTCCAGCTCTGAGATCTCATTCACGGTCAGTTCCAAGCACTTGTGCCTCGGTTTGCTGTTGATCTGGTGCTGGATACGGCGATGCAGCACCCATGGGAAGACAAAATGGCCAACCCTTAAGTCGGCGTGGTTTCCGCCAGCCTTGAGAGCGTTTTGAACGGCGTGCCTTGCAATGTCGCGCTTGGAGGGAGACTTGACATTGCTGTAGGTCCTGCTGTTGAAACGCGCACGCCTTGTACTTGTAGCTGAGGAAGACCCCTGTGGACGCTGCTTCTTGTTTTGCTCGGCAAGGCGGAACCAGGGACAGGCATGAAATTCAAACGTGTTTGCTGGGCTTAACCCCTTCGGATTTCCATCCCATGTGATAAGTTGACGCAGAGTCTTGCCGTTCGTAATGCCCGCGTTAAGATGCTTTGAAACCCAATTGTGATCAAAATTTTTGCGAGCCACTAGCCTCTCAGCACGTTATCATACGGGTTTGTCCAAGAATGTCGCACCCCCGCAAATCATTTTGTTTACTGTTCGTCCTCACGAGGGCCTATGGGGCCTTAAATTCGGCATACCCAATGTACACGAAATCCAAAGTATATTAATGGGTTAAACCTACATCTTTCCGACAGTTAAACCCTTTTTTTGCAGGTCAGATCCGGAGTTTTGATGGTCCCAGTCATTGCTTAACCATCGTTTTCCTTGTTAGAATGGTCGCTTTGGTGCTTCCCCAATTTTTGAAACACACCCACATTGCCTTTGTATGTTTCCAATTGTGCTTCAGGAGCTTCCTCCACGCACCAACCGCCTTTGGAATTGGTCGTAACCACCTCAGTGCCCTTTAGCGTTTTAATGCTTTGGGATCCTGCGCATTGTCTTGGCATTTCCCTGGGCCCTGCGTGAAAACTACAATTTTTACGATCGAAGGTGATGTGCGATTGGTTGCATTTTGTTCATCTTGTGATTCGTTTGCAATTTAGCGCAAGCCCCACATACAAGGCCTCTGTTCCAGTGACGCCAGAGAATGGACACATGGCACAAAAAAGACGGCAATAAATGTGCTTGTTGCACGGCCTGAGCAACAGTGCTGCACGGAAACACATTTCCAACTTTGCTTGAAACAAAATGGACACCAATAGATTAATACATCAGCGCAACATAAAGTGTTATTTGGCATGTCCGCCTGGTACGCAGTTGTGTTATAGCAACGTTAATATAATGTTTGAATCCGGTGTGGCGGTGGCACCCTGCGCGATGGATATTTTGGTGAAGGGCAACGGCCTTTCAAAATCTTGCGAAGTGGTCTGTGATTCTGCAACTTCGATTGGTGAGGTGAAGAAGCTTTTCGAACATGAACTTGATATTCCTTCAATGGAGCTCAGGCCATAGATGCCTCAAATTCCAATTGGTTGATGAAAACGAGGGGTCCCCCAATTCAATCAATCAAAATTGTATACCAGTCACCAGCACCCAGGCCCACAACATTTTGCCCAAGGAGGGCAATATTGATGGGGTACCAGTGGACCCAGACAGTTTGTCTAGTATCTTTCAGTACTAATCCATCCAATCTTGGAGGATCTTGGAGGTTAGTTTTTTTTTCATGTAATCTCTCCAAAATTATTTCCACCGATTCTAATTTTCCCAAACATTATTTCGATAACGTATTTACCACCCAATTCTTCAATATTTCCAATTTCAGGCTCTTTTTTGGAGACAAAGAACTCCGTGACCTGCAAAAAATCGGTGACATCGTGGGCTGCGAGTTGGTGGATCTCTGCTTTCTGCGAAGGGATCCTGAACAGGCAAAATGGTTGGAGGCAGCGACTGATCTAAGTTGAGATGTGGAGCATGGGATCTGGGATCACATATTGGCGAAACAACTGATGGAAGAATTTTTGAAGGAGTCAAACCTGAGATGTGAATGTATAAAGTTTCAGATACTTCGAAACTATTCGAAACTGATGTGGAACTGGGCATAAACCCAAGAATTCGACAATGTTTCATTAGTTTGCCTCAACAAAAAATCATTCCGTAGGTTTATTCTTACATATTCTTATATATATTCATTTTATTCCCAATTACCCTCAGCATTGCATTCTTTCTGGTTGGTTAAATGAGTCCCATTCTACATCCCAGTGGGATGATCCCTGGTTGGTGAATTCGTTTGCCCTTTAGTAACCAATGTAGAAAAAACACAAACAACCCAGATCAACTATATATATATATTTATATCTCATAGATAGCTAAGAACTCCCTGTGATATCCTCACTTATTCTCCCGCTCTTGTTGGTTTTCTACAAGCTAGTGCCCCAGTTCGGAATCGCTAAGTTGGTAAACATAGGTAAACATCACTCCAATCACTTGGGTTTATAGTAGATATATTATATATCTATACTTCATGGAACCAATTCGTCCATTTTTTCTCCAATTTTCCCAAGGGTTTGATCCTCCACGTCCAGGCGGTGTCCGAGGACCCCGATGGTCGCTTTCTCCGTGAGGCCCCCGCACACATTGCGGCGGACCGGGAGGTGATCCTGGCGGCGGTGCAGCGCAATGGACGAGCCTTGGAGTTCGCGGCGGAGACGTTGCGGGCGGACAAAGAGACGCTTTTTTTGAAACAATTTATGGGGGATGGTTATCTGGTATTTCTGAGGGATTATAGTATATCTAGAATTTATAATGAATTGAATAGTTTTATGGAGGAGTCTATCTAATATGCATGCTATTTTTCCAGTATGTGATGGTATTTTATGGTAGTTTAGGATGGATTTGTGGCCAGGCAAGATGCTGTTGTGCCATAGATTTTAACCACTTCTTTAAAGTGAAGGTGAAGCATATCGTTAAAAAAGGGTGCATTAAATTCTGGTATCCATATTTCTTTTTTTTCCTCATGTGACGTTTTGGGGAGTTGACCATGACTTTTGGTTAAGTGGGGATATGTGGTAAAAATTGACCCCGGCAGGATGGCTTATGCCCCCTATGGAGAAGGAGAAACAATAAAAGTAGATTCCAATCTTAAAACAAAACAGTGATTTTTATTGAAGCTGTTCTATCTTTTCTTGGGATTTCGATACCCATCTGGGGTCCCCAAACTTTTTCCATCAGCCAGGATCGTCTTGTCGGCTTTGGAAGAAGATGCGCAGTCCTTCCGCTTCGCATCCTCGGAGCTTCACGCCGATCGAGACGTGATGCTGGCAGCGGTGCGTCGCAATGGGCTTGCGTTGCAGTTTGCAGTGGAAGAACTTCGAGACAACCAAGAGATCCTCGGAGTCAATCGTCCGACTAATATTATCCCACTCTATAAAAAGTTAAACACATCAATAAAAAAGTAAAATAACTGACTGAATAAATAGATTACTTTACTTCGAGTTATCCCCACCATGACATTTATACGTTTTGTTACTGGCAAATCTTCTGGCATCCTATCTGACATATCTTCTGGCATTTTCTCTGGCATATCTTCTGGCATTCTATCTGGCATATCTTCTGGCATTCTACCTGGCATATCTTCTGGCATTCTACCTGGCATATCTTCTGGCATTCTATCTGGCATTCTACCTGGCATATCTTCTGGCATTCTATCTGGCATTCTATCTGGCATATCTTCTGGCATATCATCTGGCAAATCTTCTGGCATTCTATCTGG
>Ga0126342_10010755_pt1 | contig 16386 bp, 13 predicted proteins | sample Cyp1metagenome_FD_92528 | JGI IMG/M metagenome (GOLD analysis project Ga0126342, IMG submission 92528) | Coral microbial communities from Lord Howe Island, Old Settlement Bay, Australia - Cyphastrea 1 metagenome | ecosystem: Host-associated > Invertebrates > Cnidaria > Coral ... | reverse complement strand
ATTGTTGTAATTCTTGATTTGAGGTGTTGTAAATACGCAGCCCCTTAATTTCATACGAGTGTGTTGAACAATACTGCGTGCTGGGATATACTAGTCGGATAGTGGGACCAGTGATGGTTGTTGGAATTCTTAACTTGGGGTAGACATGAAAGACCTTATTTCAGCAGGTTAGGTCTAATTTCACGGTGACGTCGGGTGACGTCGCTATAATTTGGGCAGACCAATGACATATATGACCAATCCGGATCCCTCGAAACCATCATATCTCAACGTTGTGCCCGCTCCCCCCAGAGAAACAATAAATACATTCAGAAAGTATAAACAATTTAAAACATGCTTTCAGAATGTCTACATGAATGTCTGCACGTCAGCATGTCACACTTTTCCCACATCACGTTCTCTGCTTCATCTGCCGAGACACCATGGACAGCTCGGACCGGCTAATCACACCGTTGCCATCCTTGTCAAACTTCTTGAAGGCTTTGATCACATCTTCCGAAGGCATGATACGCTGAGCCGAACGGGTCCCACGGGTCCCACTCTTGTACCCTGATGAACTTCACGGCTGGGTGGATGGCACTGACCGTACTAACACATGGAATCACTATCACACCGCACAAGGTCCAGGTTCACCATAGGCCAAAGAGATCCCAAACCAGCAACCCCTTGAACTTGATTTTTCATAAGGTGTGGCCCTGTCGATCAGACCCTCCTCATTGTGCTATGCAGCAGCATGTATAATGGAAACAAAAGGTTTGTCTATTTGTCTGAAAAAAAAACAGTACCCCATGGTACACCAAATTTTGATGTGTTTTCTTTAATCATCTTCATTCATTCAAAGTGCAATTTTTGGGGGTATACTTCATTTTGAGACAACCCCCAACAAATTAACAAAAGGCAGTTCTAGATGCTAGGCTCTGGCTGGAACTGTTGTTGTTGCAACAGCACACAGAAAGCTTGGAAAACTGAGACTACCCCAAAACCATGGAATCATTGGAATCTGGAACAATCCAAAAATCATCTTCCCACGAGATACTCTGAGAGTAGAGTACCCCATTCAATCCAATGAATCCAATGTTTGTTTTCCCCTGATTTGGAGCTTTCTTTCCTGTCATGGTATTAATTACCACCCGAGTCATCCATATCCAGTCGTCATGGACGAAAAAATGCCATGGTGACCTGGGGACCTGCAGGATCTCCAAGTCACCAAGTCGCCCCCATGGCCCCATGACTTCCCTCCTCCCAGGTGAGTTCAGCTGAGGCTGAATGGTTCCTCAGGCGCCAAGCCACCTGCGGCCGTTTCCGGCGGTGGTCTTGGAGACAACCGATGGGACCCATGAACCAACCATTTACGCCACCAAGGTTCTTTTTTTTGATCTAGAACCAAAGGCATCCCCAAAAATGCCTGCCATCACAAGTGGGAAATGCATAGTTCAATTTCGTCCTGGTCTACTGGTTACGAAAGGCTTCCATGATGGGTTAGAGAGATTTCAATTTGGGCACTGCTCCGGAATCATCATTTTACGGGGGGACACCTCCATTTATGTAAATCTAACATAATCTAACTTGACCCTGGGTTGACCCATAAAACTATATAAAACTATATAAAACTATATAAAACTATATAAAACTGATCAAAATTGGGCAAAAACTACTAAACTTCGGGTCCCAAAGCGCACACCTTGAAGGTAATCCGGATCTCCTTCATCACCAGCCTTGGCGCTGGGGGCCAAGCCACAGGGAAGGCCCGGCAAAAAGGGGCAACTCACTTGCAAAGATTCGGAAAATATTTTTGAATTAAACAAGAAGTTCTCAAATCATCAAAACCCACCATGTTGAGTCAATAGATAAACAGTTGCTTTGAATAAAATTTCAAAGATCTGTTCAGAGAAACAACAAAATCACCTGCCGGGAGATCTTCGGACGCATCCCACCACTTTTCGGCGCCGACCTCTGTAGTAGCAGCGCAATACTTGCCAGCTCTGACAGGCTGTAACCCTGAGGGGACTCCTGACGTCAAGATGACAAACTTATCAAATGTTGCATGTTTCGCATGGTTGCACGACCGCCAAGAAACATCATCGTCACCATCATCATCATCATCATCATCTTCATCATCATCACCATCACCATCACCAGCATCATCATCATCATCATCATCACCATCACCATCACCATCATCATCATCATCACCATCACCATCATCATCATCACCATCACCATCACCATCATCATAATCATAATCATCATTTTCATCATCATCATCTTCTTCATCATCACCATCATCATCATCATCAGCACCATCACCATATCACCATATCACCATTTCACCATCACCAGCGCATTGTACAATCAGTGCATTTGGACGTTGCCGCTACCACATGTTAATGCGCCAATATCATTGTTGTCATAGTCATGGTTCTCTTATGTGCAATACCAACATGATAATGACCAGTGTAGTAGTCAAACAAACAAACAAACAAACAAACAACAACAATATAATGACAAGAAACACTATAAACATTCATAAGCAAAATATAATGTGTAACATCTGTTAACCACAATACAGACACAATATCATGAACATGTATGGAAATAAACAAGCATAATAATATCAACAACATAGCCAACTAGAGGCACCCATCCTCACCAAAACCTTACCCTCCATGGTTCGGGGATTCCAGCCATTTTTCATGACACTGGAGGGTAAATCCCATAATCATCCAATCATCCCATTCATATTCGGTGAAAACTATAGATAGATAGATGGATGGATGGATAAACAGATAGCTAGATATCTATTGAATCATAAGTCATAGTTACCCATAGTTAACATCACATATGTATATATATATATATTTATATATACATACATATATATATATATATATGTGTGTGTGTGTTCCCCATCATTTTCCTATCATTTTCCATATTTCCATAGGGACAAAGTGGCCCTTAAGGCCGCGCTCCTGCAAGGCGGCCCTTAATTTGTTGGACCTCTTCACCAAGGCCGAGTCCGCCAGAGCCTGGGGCGAGGCAACCCAACTGGGAAATGTTGGTTTACCATAGGAAAATGGAGGTTTTAATGGGAAAACCATAGGAAAACCATAGGAAAATGGAGGTTTACCCTCTGGTAAACTAACATAGCTATGGAAAATCACCATTTTTAATGGGAAAATCCACTATTTCTATGGCCATTTTCAATAGCTATGTTAAATTACCAGAGGGTAGCTTTAAAAAAAGGATGTAAATCACTAAAACCACGAAGAAAACAAAGAACAAACACATATGATCATATTGATGATGCGAATAGTTCATAGATGTAAATAGGATTTCTTTAAAACGTGATGATTGTCAAAGGGGCGATGTATATTGATGCGCTGTGCTGGATGAAGAGTGATATTCCCTACATGCAATGCATGGATGATGGGGGAAAAAATGCATCAACTGGGGGACTCAAGACTTGTAGACATGACTGAGTTCCTATGAGGTACTCACCCTTTTCCAATTTCAATGCAATATCCGGCCATCCACTTAGATCTAATCATCACAGCCAGCAACTGACCTTTAGCGTGGATAAGGCATAGCAGCAAAAGTACATATTAACAGGATGTAGGAACAATACTAGTGAACACATACACCGACTTACACCATTTACCACCGTTCCTACTGTTCGTGCTACATTCCCCATCTAGAAACAACCTGATCACCCAATCTATAATCTATGTATACAGTAGTGTCTCTTCTTGCCTGTCGATTGGGCTCTCGCTGGGAGTTGTAGGACTGCAAACCTGTACGGGGCATCACGACGCGGGCAGTAGTCAAATGGCTATGGCTTAAAACCCATGGAATTCGCTCCCAAAATGCGTGAAGCCCGTGGATGTTTACCCTTGGAATGGTATCATAGGAGAGCGACCCACCGGCCGTGGGCAGCCGGTGCTCTGCATCTCTTTTTTCCGGCAAGAACTACCCCGGAAACAACAGGGATTTTCCATCTTGACTGGCAAATAAATATACAACTGGGGAATTTCCACTGGCGGCTTAGATTTTTGAAGGGCGGAAGTTCTCTGAGTTTCACGACTACAACATGTCAACTAGTAACTAGTTTGGATTTGCGGAGGGTGGCCTTACAGAATATATTCCCAGTAGGTTCCCTCAATGGTGGGTTACTGTAACGACTGGGAAAAAAACAATCTTTTTCAGCAATCCAGGATACAGTTCCAATGCTGGAGTACCTGGCTATGAGCAACACTCCGCCCGGCACCTTCGATGTTTAAACCATGGTGCAAATTGAAATAGCTATGCCTCAGAACTGGTGCTGGCAATGGCTCGTAAATCCATCTCATACTGGGAACCCTTGTGATGGCATATACATCCCCCACTCAATGGGTTAACCATATGAAATCCAACTTTTGACCAGGAAGCCACAGAAATCATGGTCCAAGAAAAAGACGTGCTAGTCATAGGTGTCTGAAATTCAGACCCACAGGATCCCATCGGTGTCTCTGGGTTTCATCCCCTCAAGACACAGAAAGGAAATCTGGGTGCTGAATCCGGATGGCCGAGTTTTGTAAAACCGCCATCTCAAACATATCATTGGGGCTCAATGAAACCGCAACAGCCAGTGATACGTGATCACTAACCAGATATCATATCACCAAACTTGGGTGGTCAGTGAAATGCCCATGACTCAACACTCAGCTCTCCACCCATCTTACGGCGGAATACGCCCCCTTTTACCCGGGTCACCCTGATAGCATTACTCCAACCATCGCCAAGCCCCATGTTACCCATGTTGATTTTTCTAAATTGCTCCAGATTTGAGGATTTAATCATCAATCCCATCCCCCCCAGGGAATTACTGGGAAAACAGCCAGTTGATGTTCCGAGCCGTCTCGAAATAGGGAGGGGTGTGTTTGGTGAATCATCACGGGGGTAAAATCTGAGACGGCCATCTGCCAGACTGATAATCATTATTGGCTTCACATACCCTATCATGTATTAAGTATGTCCATTGTTTCCCCCTGCTACCCTCTGGTTATCTAATATAGCTATGGAAGATGGCCCATTTATAATAGATTATAAATTGCCTATCAGCCTATCAAAAACGCTGATTTTCAATAGCTCAAGTTGGAGTAAATTATCAGAGGCTTAGCTGGCCATAGCCTCTGGTAAACGTTTACATAACCATCACCATGTTAAAAAATGGCTAAATCAACGATGGGCCATTTTCAGCCGGTTAGTTTACCAGAGGCTTCAATGGCCATCAAAAATCTGGTTGGTGGTTTTAGCCATATTGAAAAATATGAAAGTCAATGGGAAGGATTATCCCATATATTATGGAAAAAAATCCAAATGTTTTAATTTTGAAACCACCAATCAGAAATCCATGGTGCAACGGTGCAACATCATTCTCCCATCATTTTCCCATCGAGCTGCAACAGGTGCTTGGCCGCCAAGGTCTGAAGCCGCGGCTTCGCGCTGGAACCGATCCCGCTGGAAGCACTGTACTTCGGCAAGGCTTCAAAGCTTGGGGCCATCCACGCCTGGATGCAGGAGCTTCTATTTGGGCCATGGGACGTTGTTTAATATGGTTATACTAATGGGGATGATACCTTTTGAGGGGAATCAGAATCAATAATAATTTAATGGTTTATAATTTAGTGTTATTCAATGGGTTGGTTCAAGGGAAAATCTTAACCGGAAACCATGGATTTTCCTATGACCATATGTGGGTTTCCAGTAGGTTTTCCCTTAAACATAATGCATTGAGTAATGTGGTTCCAAGCGATCAACACCTATACTATATACCAGTTGGGGATGATCATGATGATAGAAATCTCACCCATAAACAAAACTGATATTAGGGATGGTTTACGATTGGGTTTACCACATTAAAGGGGGTTATAATCCATGATATTTTGCCACTTGTAAGCTAGTTATTAACCAATCAATCAATCACAGTACCCATTAAAAAAGAACAAATAGGAAACCATTCATGGTTTTGCCATGTTTTGCCACCAATGACAAAGGGTTGTCCTGTCAAGTGTCTCTTCAATCGAAAAAATGACAGGCAAGTCATCTTCAATCATGAGCCTATCCAAACCCTTCCCCAGATTCCTCGGAAGGTACCATTGCACCCATTGGATGATGTTGCCAGTGCATTTTGATGATGAGTTATGTCGATTTATCATTAAAATCAGCACGTCTGGCCATGATCGATGTATCTATGCTGTTTGTTTTATGATCTTTGAACATGTGATATCATTTGATGATTTCTTATGTGGATTTCTTTGATGATTTAGTCAATTTAGTCAAGTTAGGATCACCGATGATTAATGCATCTTTCAACTTTGAAAACACTGAAAGCCTCACCGTCACCCCATCCGGCGCCTGAATGGACTCCAAGGAATGGCTTACATCATGCCGCCTAGACGCGAAAAAAGGGACAGGTGGGTGATGTTGACGTAGCAGCCAATGTGGCAATGAATCAACGATGATGCCGCTGACTTTGATGAGAAGATATGAGAAGCATAAAACATCATAAAACCAACACGGTTTGTCATCTTGCTGCAGGAAATTCACAGAGTTTCAACTCACGAAGATACGGAATCACCAAGCGTATCTTCGTGGAGCATCTGTGACATGGCACAATCCCAAGATTGTTCTTAGGGAGAATTGTGTGGAACAGAGACTGGGGATTGAAACAATCGTTAGTTTCTTGCCAGTGGCCATAGGGTAGGTTTAGGAGTTTAGGAAATGGAAAATGAAGGCACCTCGATCTGTTGCGATAAGATCTTGTGGATGGTTAACAGAAAGAAAAAACTAAACTACTGTGCCAAACGATCAATAAATACCCCTTACTATAACCATCCTTCCAGTGACGTCGCAGTGAGGTCATTATAATTCATCCAGAATCATCACTTAACATCATCACCCACCCTTCGCCAAGCATTAGCCAGTACCTTTTCACTTACTATTCCGAAAACAAACATAAATTCATGGGTTGAGCATCGTAGACACTCAATCAACTGCAACAAAAAACATTGTGCTACCAAAAGCGCGCCTTAATAAAAGCATCACTGAGTTCCTTCATGTTCTTTTTAAACATGAAACATCATGAATCATTCTCCATTAAGTTAAAAAATATCATCAACCATTGTAGAACCATCATGAAAACCAGCGCTTTGCCCGTGATGTTCGATGTTTCAAGGCACCCCAGGTTCTCGTGAATCTGATCGAGCTGCTCTTGCAAGGCATTGGAGTCCTGACCCAAGAATCGGTGACCTACCAGTGGTTGAAAGCATGCATCGTTTCATAGCATGTTGCCTTTTTCGCAGTGCATGTAATGCATGTATGCATTTGTTTGGTAAATCATATAATTATAACATGCGTATAAAGATTCGATATATGAAAGGACATACATTGGACCCATTGGTGATTTAACCCACAACTGGTTTTGACCACCAACAGAAGATTGCCATGGCAGAAGATTGATCCATGGTGTTCCTGCAGGTCTCGCCATAAAAACCAATACTGGTCTTGCGAAAACACACTTCACCGCTTCACCATACTTCATCCATTAAATAGTTGTATCATTGCCATAATTAATCAGTTAAGTGATCAAACTGACTTCCAAATAGCACTAATTACCATCCAACTTGTTGATATTCAAGGGTATCAACCAACACTACCTTGGCGAAGCAACAGAACTGCTGGAATTCACCAAGCGCTGGTACAAGTAAAATCAGTCGTAGATGATGTTGAGTTTATATGCAATGATCTGGGAAAAGATGTAAGTTACGTCCGATTCATTCCACGCCGACTCATAACAAAGCACTCGACTCGACTGTCAGCGACCACCACTGGGGTAACGTCCTCTGGGCCAAACTTTGGAGCTGTCCACGCAAGCGCCAGCAGGCAAACGATACCACAAACGACATTTTTGATGGACCATACCTCGGGGGCAACATCAACATTTCTACTATATATCTTAGTATAACATCCATCAACATCCATCAACATCCATCAACATCCCTAATACATCTAATACACAGCCGATGATGCCAAGCAAACCTGCCTCAATTGAATTGGCTGATCTGATTTCGATTTCTCCCATGATCTCTCATGTAAATATGGTAAAACATATCAAGCCCAACTACTTCCATAGGAAAACTGCTTTGCCTCCCATGGGGAAATCGGTTCGAACCCTCCATCGCTATTCCACAGTGATCCGATAGACAAAGAGTCAAACCCCAACGATCTGCACATCCTGTGGGTGACCTGGCCCAGTACCCAACGAGTGTAAAACGTAGCTGGGCTTGTTACCATTGGAGTAGAGCTAGGCTCCAACGACATCCAGCCGAGCTACCACCAGTAAGAATGCCATCGGACTGGACACATACGGTGGCTACGTTAAGCTGTCGAGCCGGATGAAAAACAACATGATTCACCAAGCGAACGTACGTTGCGGTCGTTGTGTGTGAAATTGATGGTGAATCACCGAGTAATGCAGCAAAGGAAACCATGCGGTTTATAGTGTGAAACCTATATAGCTCTGTTATCAAACATGATATAGAACTTCATTGCCTATAATGATTGTATTATCTAGTGTTTAATAAATGAAAAACACACACATATATATATACATAGATTGATCCCTTTGACCGGTCATGCATACGGGCCAATGCACTGATATAAATATAGTATGCTACTCTGTCAACAATCTCTATGCATGCATACATACACGTGCAAATAAATATGCATATACATGCAATAGGTATTGTATATGTTATTACTATTATTATTAAAATTATTCTCATTATTATTATCCTATATATATATATATGTGTGTGTACCTGTACATAGTGCATCTACATATGCAAAAACATACATCCAACGTATTTCCCTGTCGAGATCAAGCACGGCAGGTAATGATCCCCTGCCGATGAGCAAACACGGTCCACCTGTCAGGAGTCATCCAATGCTTCAGTAGGTTCCTTTTGATCAAAGCTGGTTGGTGGTATACCTACCCCTCTGAAAAATATGACTTCGTCAGTTGGGGTATGACATTCCCAACTGAATTGAAAAATAAAATTCATGTTCCAAACCACCAACCAGAAAGTCATTGCCAAGTGATGTCAGTCATACCATAATACCGTCGTAATCAATACCATGCAATATCTACTAGTTGGCTGTTTTAGCTAATTTAGCTACTACCCGACTATGATTCAAGCCACCGATTCTGCATGGTTCCTGTCACTTACTGAAGGAGTCTTCACCCGTCTTCACTTGGCCCACATTGCGTTGCGGCATGGTAGCCACCGCATCAAAAATGTCTAGGAACTGCCTCATCCACAAGTGACATGTTTTCCAGTGCCACCCCTTGTCTGTATTGCCCATCCTGCTGATCAAAGATATAGTTTCCCCACCGTTCACAGGACCCGTAGCACGCAAAAAATCTGGTAGCACTCCCCAAATCCTCACACTTTGGGCCGCCACCCATGCAATGGCTCGTCATTCTCAAAGACCTTGGGGTCAACAGGGGGCCCACATCAGCCCACACGGTGTCCGAACAAGCCCAGATACGCCATCCCAATGGTAGCAAGTACATATCAAGTACCTTCAAAGGAATTCCTAAACCCATCAAATTTATGGTGCAGCATCCCATTGGATCATCTTTCCATACCCAAACTGGTAGCAAGTATCTAAAGCCAAGTTGAAGCCAAGGTCAACACGTCATCGCCATCCTCACCGTCATAGCCATAGGCCTCGTAGGGGTCACCCTCGGGCCCAGCAGGCGGGACTTCGGACAGGCCATGCGAGGCACGATAGACCTGGCCAACTTCCAGGATCATCCCGCGAATCATAAGTGGTTAGTTTCTAAATACACATTCATGTCAACATTATATACATATATAATATCATATATACATAATTATACATAATACATCATGTATATATATAAAAATAAACATATATATATATATATATATATGTGTGTGCGTGTGTATATATATATATATATAAATAAATATGTGTATATATATATATGTATCTGTGTATAGAAAAAAATATATATATATATATATACATACAATGACCCTGATTGATACGTCGCCGATTCGTGGATTATCCCAGAAGTGGGTTCGAACCCCGGTGACTGACCTCTTAATGGGATCATCCTCAGAATAGTAAGTAAGTGGTTAATAAGGCATGCGTAACAATGCATAATGGTAAAACCTGCATATGACCAAATAGTGGCCACTTAGTAACTGGGGCCATCCAAGTCGTAAACCCAAAACTATGTGTTTGGGTGAGTTAAATGAATAAAATGAACAACGTGAGTATATGTTAATGTTATGCAGAAACTAACTAATTAACTGATTGATTCAGTATGAACCCGTATTGTGACAATACTTATATATACCATATGAAATTGGGTAAATGGGGGATGTTTTGGTTTTGGCATTGGATTTACAACATTACGCCATTACGCCAGTGCTTGGGTGTTTGAAATTTGGTGGTTTCAAATCGCAGGATGCCCAAAAATTGTGCAACTTCATAGCATGATATGGCAGAACAACTTACCAAACAAAAACATAGCATATCATAGCATAATATAGCAGAATTGAGCACATCCCATATTGACATGTTGACTTTTTGTTGCTACCCATATCTACCGAAAACGGATCTGTGCAGAAACGGTCTGGTCTGTTCTCCCAAACTTCATCCCAATCATTAGAAATCAGAAAGCCACCGTTATAAACGCCACAAATTATATGTGTCTACCATGGATAAATTTCAATAATTCACCAACCTGAAATCTCTGGCCCACCATTCTTGGCTAGCCCCAATCCGATTCCAATCACCATCCATCATGCCTCCAAGCTCGGGGGGTTCACCATGGGCATCCTGCGTCCCAGTTACCATTCTCTAAGGCCTTCTGTTGGAAAAGACACTTGGTGATAATTAATTGTAGGTAACTTCATATGTGTAAATGAATTGTTTTATCATCATGTTCCCTACGTTTTATGGGGGACCCGTTTGGGGGTATTGTCGCAAGCTGAGAATGTGTGTGTGTGTGTGTTATATTACTGTGCCTCCGTTGGGAAGGTCTGTGGGTCCGGCCAGACATTGAAGATACTCCCATTCAGGCCATGTCAATATGGAAAATGATGATCCAGCAGCCCATCATTAAATACCATAAATTGGGGTACCCGGGTACCCTTTTTTGGAGTGGGCCCATTTTTTCATAGATCTGGAGTAGCAAAGCACAGATCCCAAGCAACCAACCGGTTTCCTCGCTTTCTTCGCTGGCCCTGCATTTGCAAACGGCAAGGGAGGCACCTGGAAAGGCAGGTCATCATGGCACTGGCACACTTCCGCAATCAAAGCCACAAAGCATCTGTCTATCCTCTGGTAGTTTAACATGGCTAGCTGGAAAATCCATCCTTTGAAAACAGGGGAACATTCAAAAATGAATGTAAAACAGAATCTGGCCAATGGAATAATCAACATTAAAAACAAACCATTCATGTAGGCAAATCCCCCTCGATAAAAATCAGGGGTTCCATAAAACAAGTGGACTTGGAACGAAGAAAACCTTCATGATCTGATCTAACGAGGTATGCTATGATATATCAGTAAAACCGATGTCCGGAATTTCCTACATCGAAAACCAGCACTGCACCGCCATGCAATGCAGCTGATATGCATATGCAGCGCGGAACATTTACAATCTTCATCAATCTTTATATCTGGTTGGCTCTTTGAAGGATATCAGATCCTCGATGTTTTTCCAGTTTTGTCCGTCAACCCCCCCGCTCCCCATCCCCCTTCCCCCCAGCGCCCTTACCGGGAACAACGACACACCAAGGTTTGGCACCGGTGGCTCCTCCTCGCAAAGGATGTTGCAGGAGCCCATGGACGTCAGCCCAGGTCGTCGTCGTGGTAACTCGTCATGGGATATCGCCTGCGACAGATGTGGGACTTCGAAGTGTTGGATTTATGTGGTCTTCTATGATCTTACAGTGTTTTACATGGCCTGGTATTGTTTTTACATGTTTTTACATCGTTCTAAAATATCATGTCGAAATGATTCGCACATCTATAACCGGGTTACGGTATAACATCTTATAGCAATATATTATAACTATGGTTACCAATCACTTACTAAGTGGGATAATCCATAATGATCCATTCTGGACCCCCGCTAACCCCAAAGGGGGCCTCGGTGTCGAACTGTGCCGCGGGGACTTTGGAGGCAGTGGGCCTTGGCATTTCCACAAAGTGAAAGCAAAAACTGGTTGATGGTTTTAAGTTTTAACCATCTTGAAAAATATGAGTTCGTCAATGGGAAGGATGACCATATATGACCATCTAAATCATCTAATTAATCTTTGGAAAGTAAAAAATATGGTTTGAAACCAGCAACCAGAAAATATATGAAAATATGAGCCCTGTGGTATCCTCTGGGCTCAGCTCATCCACTGGGAAATGCACCGCTGATTTTCCATTGGCTGAGAAATGCCGATGTCTTGGCAGCAGACCCATGCGGCATGCGAGAGTCTGCCGGGTCGCTTGGTCCAGAGGATAGGGAAGCCTCACGGATGAAGCCAGAAAAAGGCATGTTTATGAGAAAACATGTATTTTTTGGCTGCCAAAATATGGGGATATATGGGGATATACCATGATATACCTTGGTTATCACTACATACCTGGGCAACCTTCTGATCATATACAGGAAAAGGGACCAATTTTCTGGGGATGATATTCCTTACGGTGAGGTGGTTGCGAGGTGGCTATGCTTTACCTTTTCCGGCGGCAACTGCACGCAGTTTGAAAAGTCTTGTCTTGGTCAAAATGTGGCAACCAAACAAAAATGGCGAGTTGGTCAGACACTGAAAAAATGCCGAGATCTGCACGTATTGGAATCTGACCCTTATTTCCATGGGAATTCCAGGATCCTAAAATGGAGGTACTGTACCATATAAGGCCATATTTTGTGGGGATGTTCCCTTACATAGATTATTTTTAAAAATTAAGGCTGGCATTTCTATTTCGAAACACTTGGACCGACCCACACCCAACCTGATGGCCCATGTTCAGCTCGTAGCCCGGCATCACCTGCACTCCATGGCAAAATGTGCCCAGCGTTCACCATGTGGATGATGTGGATGATAAACAATGTTCGTGAAACACAAATTTTGGGGAGCAGTTCCCCTCTGGTACTTCAACATGGTCATGGACAATACTTAATGTGTAGGTGGTGCAGCTTATATAAAACATGACCATTCCATGCCATGTTTCATCATATTCCATGGCGATGTTCGACCAAGCTGCTGCCCCATGGCCCAGGCTACCATAAGCTACGCACCTGCTCCCTTTCGGGCATGGATTGACCGGGACCAGGATGATATGCCATCCTCAAGGCTGGGCAGTTGGTCAACAGCAGCCACTTTTTACGGAATTCCATGTGGCCATAGGTGGCCTAATTCCAAATTCCAAAATTCCGGCTGGAAGCCCTCTGCAGGTACCAAAAAACGTAACGAACCAATCATAACCAATCGATAGGTGCATGAATTTGCATCCTGGTCCCTGATTCCTTGACAACTGACAATTGTAGCACCAAGGCAAATACCCTGGCTGCACCATCGGCTGCATGATCGGCTGTCCAGGTTGCCCCCGAGGTTGGTCCATAAATGGAACCTTCTCAGCAATGCTGGGATTGAGCTGCTCGGATGAGGAATTGGTTCCAAAAGGGGCATACCATGGCATAGCTGCACAACCTCATTTGTAATGTGATGGGTTAACCAATCCCCACTTTTAGCTCTCTGCAAGGCCGATCTTGGATTTCCAGAAAAGATAGTTCCAACAAAAATCAATTTTGTCATCGTTGTCTCGTTTTGGATGCTGGTTCTTTTCAATCTTTCTGGGGGTTGCTGAGTCTGGGGCCGGAAGGTCACTAGGCTGCGACGCACGGGCAGAGAGCAAGGAGGCCTTCAGGGACGATGAGCTGATGACCCCTGCAACCCATGGGGGGTACAGCCTAGTGATGTTGAATATTTACCACCCAGAAAACATTTTTTGAATGGGTGTACATATAAACAAACATATTTAAAACATTTACAATCATTCTGGGGGCCATATGAGATAGGAATTCTTTAGTGGGCAAAGGAATGGTGGGTTGCCAATGTGGCACCCAGGCCACAACTTATGGTGAATCATTGGATGATAAATATAATGCATGGACGTGAATATATCACAGTAGTTTTAACGGGAAAAACAGGCACCGGGATGCACCCGGTAAGTAAAATCGGGCACATGGAGATTCAATGGGAAAACTCGAGAAACATGATCTTCCCATGGGAAAAAACAGGGGTGATGATTGTGTTTCTAGAGCACGGCGTTTCTTGGGTTTCCGAAATGACAACAATTGCCACATTGCATCGGCATGGTCATCATGTGCATGGATAGCGAATAATACACCTAAGCGTACATCTACAATCATCTACATACACATTTACAGCAGTTGCAAATGTAAACAAGAAAAAGTAGTTCCCGATCCCAATTTCATTCATGGTACATGGGCAAATGACTACCCTCAACCCTCAAATCCACTTGCTCTGGCCGCGAGGCTCCGTTTGATCCACACTGTTGGTTGTACAATTTGAGCCTTTCTTGTTTTTTTCGCCATTGCTGCTGGTTCAGGCATGTTTCAAACGAACCGGAGACCATAGAATCCACTGTAGGTGGAAAAAAACATCATTTTCATAGATTCTAGCCCCATCCAGAATCCTTTGGTGGAACAGGCAACGCATGGCAACGCATCACCGAACACGGGCCCTTTTTTATTCCTCTGACCCCCGTGGCTCCCGGCAGTATCAGTTCCTCCAAGAGTGCCGGGCCTTGGGAACATCAACCCACCGACCCGGGTCAAAACCAGGGCCAAAACCCTCGTACCCTAGGTACCCTAAACTATAGCTGGTTAACGGGCGCTTCTTCCCAAAAAAATACCGTAGAAATAGTTTTTGACCCATCCCCGTAGAAATTGGAAATCCTCAACTGGTTCCACTGATATTGGACGCTATTAAACGCTATTAAACCCCATTTATACAGGAGGTAGTGAACAGCACTCTGGCTTTCACAGGTATCGTTCACATCATCAATATACAAGTAAAATCCGCGCGAGACGGGCGGTGGAAGTTTCCAGAAGGAAGGACTGCTACACTATAGTATAGGATCCAAAGACAAGGTTTGCCTATATAGGAACTGGAGTGAAGCCTCACATCTTCCCAACTGTGTTCCGTGAATTCATCCTCGTCTTGCCTCACCCCTTTTCAACTGTGACCACCACATCTCAGCTCTTCTCAGACCATATCAGCTCTTCTCAAGTCTCACAACTCTTTTCAACAGCTCTAACACTTATTCATCTCTTCCCACCTCAGCTCACCTCTTTTCACCTCTTCCCCGCTCTCTCTTCTCAACTCTTCTCAACTCTTCTCAACTCTTCTCAACTCTTCTCAACTCTTCTCAACGACTCTCACCTCTGCCCACCTCTTCTCAACTCTTTTCAACTCGCCTCAACTCTTCTACCCTCTTGCCACCTCGTCTCAGCTCTTCCCACCTCTTCTCACCTCCGCTCAACTCATCTCACCTCTTTCTCAGCTCATCTCAACTCTTCTCACCTCTTGCCAAATCTTCTGAGCTCCTGCCAACTTTTCTCAGCCCTTCTCTTGTCACAGGGATGCGAGAAGCTTTTGCACACAGCAAGCTTTTACACAGAACAAGCTTTTATACAGTAGAGCTACTACACGCAGCAAGCTTTTAAACAGAGAAACTGTTTCACAGAGAATCCTTTACACAGACAAGCTTTCACAGAGCATCTGTTAGACAGAAAAGATTTTACACGGAGAAGCCTTGACACAGAGAAGCTTTTACGCAGAAGCTTTTGAGCAAAGAAGCTTTCACACACGAAAACTTTTACACAGAGGCCTTTACACGAGAAAGCTTTTACACAGAGAAGCTTTTAGACACAGTAAGTTTTTATACCCAGAAGCATCTACACACAGAAACTTTTACACAGAGCAAGCTTTTACACACAGAAGCTCTTACACACAGCAAGCATTTACACAGCAAAGCTTTTACACAAAGCAAGCTTTTACACACAGCAAGCTCTTACACAGACAAGCTTTTACACAGAGCAAGCTTTTTCCCGAGAGCGTCTGAGCGCAGGGTTCTTCCAATAGTGGGGGTCTGTCTCTCATCTTCTCATCTTCACACCTTCTCATCTTCACATCTTCTCTCACACCTTCTCATCTTCACATCTTCTCTCACACCTTCTCATCTTCACATCTTCTCTCACACCGTCTCATCTTCACATCT
>Ga0126342_10010754_pt1 | contig 16387 bp, 14 predicted proteins | sample Cyp1metagenome_FD_92528 | JGI IMG/M metagenome (GOLD analysis project Ga0126342, IMG submission 92528) | Coral microbial communities from Lord Howe Island, Old Settlement Bay, Australia - Cyphastrea 1 metagenome | ecosystem: Host-associated > Invertebrates > Cnidaria > Coral ... | reverse complement strand
GCTTGCCTTTTCGAGTGGTGTTGGAATGCCTCAGCTGCGTTGTCATCATCGAATTTGCAGCTGTTTGTTGGCAGCTGCAACACCCAGTGGTCCATGGTCTTTGTCGACCGACTCACATTCCTCTTTGCTCGGCGCGGTCGACATGCATTTGTTGCATGTAACCATCGTTGCGTCACCCTCGACAAACTCGTAGGTGGATCCGTAGTAGTTCCAGCCGCATATCGTCCTCCACATGGCTGAATGTGCGTAGACGAGTGTCCTCGTGTTTCTGTGGACAACTTGGTGACGTCCCGACCTGACAAGTGGCGGCAGGTACTTCGTGTTGTTGCCCAACTTTGCCTCCAATTCTTTGATTGCTTCTCCAAGGCCTTTGACGGCGTCCTTGGATTCCGATTTGAACAGGCGTAGCTCTGCTGCCAGTCTTGAGACAACGACACGCTTGTCTTCGTGGCCCTCGTCGTTGCGATCGCCAGTGGGTGTTGTCTGCCGGTTGCTGAGGGAGGTGATTTCCTTTTCCACCGTCGAAGGATCCTTCAGGTAGTCCGAGTGTCCGAAGGCGACTCCCACGTTCACCGCCATCGACTCTAAGGCTTCTTGGGCATACTCGAGTATGATGTTACTCTTCCACCGCCCGAGGTAGCCCACTTGGCTAACTGCCCAGCCTTTTCTGATGTACTGCAACGCCCCGGAGCGCCTGGCAGAGTGCCCTGTGATCTGAGTGCCATACAAAGAGCGCCAGGCGTCTACCAGATCCTTCTTCGTGGCCCTCTGTTTGCCATTTGCTGTCGTTGAGATCATGGCGTTCGGGGAGCCCTTGAGGCCGGCGTAATTGACCAGCACTTCCAGCACTGCATAAGGGCACTTGAGTGTGCACCCTTCCTTGCAGATGCATTGCAAGGTCCTAGATACGCCCCTGGCTTCTTGATCTCCCTTCGAGTTGATGAAGAGGACAGTGACCAACCTGTTGTTCGGGTCGAATTTGATGTCCTTTGCGGACAAGTTCGCAATTTCAATTTCCCGCATCATCCAGTGGACTCCGCAGGCAAACAAGTGTGCTGCTAATCCCACCTTCGTGCCCTGGTTGGAGGGGTCCTCGAGAAGTGGGTGGTTCACCCAGATGTCTTCGGGTACCTCAGGAGCTTTCTTCCTTGGGCCCACGTTCCTCTTCGCCGCGGCCATGCACAGTTTGAAGTGGCGATCCAACAAAGATGACCACGTGTGATCCAATTCGATGTGCATGGTTTTCATCTCGATCAAATAGGAGAAGGTGGATTTGTACCCCGCGTCCTTGAGGGCCCCTGCGACTGTCTTGATGTGCAAAGGTGTCAAAGGAAAGTCGAGGTTTGCCGCTTTGAGCAATTTGTCCACCATTCTGCGCTTCGAGTTCTTTGCGGCAATGGAGGAATTGGAGTAGTAGGATGCCACGATGTTTGCCACCGCCCGGTTTCGTAGGGTCTTATTCTTGGCAAGCCCCACAGCATGGCTCCTGCCGCATTTTCTTTGCATGAGCCCTGTTTTCCTCGGCGCTAAATCCAGCCGATGCGGCTTTGGTCTGGACCTGTCATTGGCTTTGGCAGTTGTAGGCTTCTGCGCTGTTGTCGCCTTCGTGCCCTCTACGTGGGTGATCTCAGGTTCCGCCGGAGGGAGGTCAAGTCTCGGTGGATTTTCCTTCCACGGTGATGCCCAGCCTGTCAACTTGAGCCGCTTGACGGGTGAGGCTAGCATTTCCCTCCACCACGGGCCTTTGGGTTCCTTTTCTGATGCCTCTTGCCTTGGTGGAGGAGGTGGGAATCCTGGGAATGCCCCTGTGGCGAAACCTTCGTACCCTTGATAGGCGACAGGATGTGGGCCAAAAGTTAGATCATCCTCTGTGTCTGATACCTCCAGCGGGGCTGGTCCCTGTGACAAAATGGGTTGGGCCTGTTCTGATGAGGTGTCTGCCCTCAGTCCAACAAGAGGAAAACGTCGCTCCCCGCCAATTGCTGCCTTCTCCATGTTGATGCCCTTCTTGTCACAAACGTCGCCAAGTCTGTCTCCTCTGTGGGGAACCGCGCGAATGGAAGGGGTCTTGAGGAACTTGAGCAACCCCTCTGCCCCTTCGGGTGGATCTGTGCTGCCCGTGCACAGGAAGGACCGTAAGCCCTCGTGTAGTAGAGCAGGGTGATCAGCAGGAGGCCAAGGCCGCCTAGGGCGACCCCCACTCCGATCCAACCATGTGTTGGGGTCCATGGCACTAACGGTGCCCCCGCCGGAGGTGCATGTGGGCTGATCACCAGCTCCATAATTTGAGCCTAAGGGCAAAGAAATAAATAAATAATAAATGGATAAAGGTGAACCCTTGATTCCTGCGGTGCCATGGTGCACCGAAATGGATGACTCCCCACTGTCGCGCCCTTCCTTTTGCGATCAAATGGGGAGAATCAAGTTTCGGCCCTATGCCGACTTCAGCGCATGCTAGCCCAAATGTCGTTGGCCGCAGCGCTGGAAAACCAGAGTCCAGGGGCACTGGCGGGTGTCGGCAGCTTGTAGTAGTCTGCCACCCTCGGCTCCTCCTCTCTGGAAATTGGGACCCCTTCCAGTTCAGGGGGCATCGGGACGGTGGACTCCTTTTGTGGCCTGCTGAGCCAATCGGCAGCCACATTGGCCGCCCCTGGGATGTGGGAGGCCTTCAAGTTCTCCACACCTGCAATCTCGCATTGGACCGCTATCTCCGCCCCCAAGAAATTCAAAGATGAGGTGGAGTTGGAGAGCCTTTGGGTGACGGCCAGTGCCACCATGCTGTCACTTTGGACCTTGAGTTCCACCTGGCAAGATGCCAGTTCCTTCGTCCACGTCTTGATGGCCACCAGTACGGCTAGTGTTTCCACTATGCCTTGTGAGCCTGCTTCTTTCCAGCAGTCCTTGAAGCCCAATTGGTGGGCGTCTGTCTCGGTGACTTTGTAAGCCAGAGCCTTTGTTGCCCTGTTGTTGACTAAGAGGATGGCTCCTAGCCCCAACGGGCTCGCATCTGTCACTATGGTGGCCTTCGGGTACTTCTCGATGTCCAGTTTGTACTTGCGGGACGGCTTCAGTAACGCGGCTCTGAGATAGGTCACCAGCCATCGTCTTGGTTGTTCCAACTGTTTGACCGTGAACAGGTGGTCTTTTGGCCTGGTGTCCTGGCGATTTGAGCGCCTGGCAGCTTCTGCGCCCGTGGCCACGTCGTTGAGCCTCTCGTGCAAAACCTTGTAAAAGGTGGCCACCACCCAACGTGTTCTCGGCAAAATCCCTGACATCCAGGAAATGCGCCCTGCTGCTTGTCTGAGCTCCTTGATGGCTACCATGCCCTTGTTGTGCCATCCTTCCAGCATTTCGACCAGTTCAGTCACAAACTTCTCTGGAAGTCCAATGATGACATGGTCCGGTGTGACGGTGAACCGAACTCCCACCCATGTAACTTGGGTGGACCTCATGCCTTTCTGCAGTGAAATGCGGAAACCAAGGGCGGCCATCGTGTACAGGATGAATGCCAGGGTGTCGTTTCTTTCGGCCAGGGAGCCCTGCAGCACCCATGCCGCATCATCCAAATAGGTTTGGTGTTGCCCTGCGGCTCCCGGCACCGCAGACTGGAGGAGTCTGGATAGCAAGGCTGCTACTCTGCTCCAGAGGAGTGGCGCCGTCTTGTAGCCGAACAACAAGGCCACGAACATGTAGAAATCCTCATTTTCTATGTTCGGCGCAAGTGTGTGCACCAACTCCTTCTCCTCCACCGCCAAGGACATGAAGGCGTCACTGACGTCAATGACTGCCAGTTCTCGGGCGTAACCTTCATCACGTCCGTGGGCTCGTTGCATGGCATACACCGACCGTATGGAGTTGAGGAAGTCCCTGGGGCGCGGAAGCACAAGTTTCTCCGGCAAGGTGGCTTTCTTGTTGCCTCCGGATCGTCGAAGGTCAAGTATTATCCTTCGTTTTATGCCTTCTGGCTTGTGCTTGATGATGAGCCCCAGCTTGCTGATGGTGCCGTGTTTCATCTCGTCCGTCACCGTGGACTTCTTGACGTCCACCATGAAGCCCGCTTTGCGGTACCTGTCCAGCTCCACCTTCGCTTCCTGCACGTTCTCCTGGACGCTGGAGTAGTTGGAGATGCATCCTTTGCTGAGCTGGCCTGCGGCGTCCTCCAGCTCTTGTTGTCCGGGATAGTCCATGTTGTCTTGCCTCTGCTGGAGGGAAAATGCCAGCTGTGGGGATCGTGGACTCGATGCCTAGAGGCGCCCCTCTCCTGATCCAATCACTGACGTGCACCTCGGGGTCGTTTCCTCGTGTCACCCACGCTTCGATGATCTCCGGGTCGAGTGGTGACACATAGCCCCATCGTGGGGTCATTTTGACCGCTGGTGGAGCATTGGCACCCAACACCCGCTTGAGGTGTCCCTTCCAGGTTTGTAGCAACCTGTTGTCCATCCAGCATTCCTTCGTGCCGTACTGCTCTGCCACCGTCATCACTCCTTTGTTCTGTCTGCAGAAGGTTTCCCATACGGCTCTCACACGGATGCCTAAGGACAGCAGGTTGGACATCGAGATGACCGTCTCGTATGGGTTGCGCATGCCTCCAACGAACTCGGCCGGGTCTCTCAACTCCGCCTTGGATTTCTGAGCTTTGAGGGAGCCGTATTTGCCTTCGCCTTCCACCCAGCCTTTGTCACGATTGGGCTTGAGCTCGACCTTCTTGGCCTTTGGCGTTCTGGACCTTGACCTTCTCGCCGGTGGGCTGCTGTGTCCTGCTGGCCTGGCTGGCGAGCTGCTGCGATCTCTTTCTTCTCTGTCCCTCTTCAGCGTTTCGTCTGCCTTCCTCCTTCTCCTCGTCGGAGGGCTGCAGCTCGGAGGTCGGAGCGTGTTGTGTTCGACCACCTCGGCTTTTCTCTTTCTTATGGTACTTTCCAGACTTGTCATGCGTTCCTTCAGGTACTCCTCCTTGCCCATGAGCGTCAAATGCTGTATGGCTAGCTTGGCATAGGCCTCGCAGAATTCGTTTGGATACCTGCCAGACTCTTTTGATTTCTGAGGGCCTATTATCGCATCGTGTGGTGCGAACTCTCCACACCCGCAACGTTTGCAGAGTTGTTCAATGCCCAGCAACGTGCCGACGAACTTCTGTGGTTTGAAGTGACGTTGGCCTCTGGGCAGATGACCTTGGTAGGCGCATGTGTTGAAGGCTGCAACCCTCCTGCCGCTCCCTTTCGTGAAATCCTTCATCTCCGGGAGCTCCCATGCAGACAGGTGTTCTGGATGTTCGGACTCCGGAGGGTTCTCCAAGGTGGCGATGCGTTGAATCTTCGATGTGGTCTTCCTGTCTGCCACGGCGTTTGCCATGTTTATGGATCTGCAAGCCATGATTGTACCATCGTCACAAGCTTGTTGTTCACGGCCTGTGTTCGACTCTTTCCCATAGGGCTCGCTTTTTGTGCGAACTGGTCCTGGGAGTCCTTCCACCTCCCTAAACTTCAATCTGCTGAAGGTGGCACATGGAAAACCTGAATGAAAGGCATCGATGTAGCCCCTTTTTGCCCATCTAAGATGAGTGCCGTAGGGTTCATCCATGAGGAGATCTCCGGTGCCTTTGTCCTTCTCGATGCTGAAGGTTTTGAGCAGCACCTTCCTCTTCGAGGCCTCGATCAGCATGGCCTCGGTGAGCGGATCGTCGGGCCCCGCGAAGTGGTGGACGAAGATGAAGGTTCTCCTCCGGAAGTAGTCCTCCAGGGAGTCGGCGTCTATGGGTTCTTCTTCTTTCCCACCTTCACCGCTGTCTCCCTTCTTGTCCTTGTCATCCTCGTCCTCCTTCTTTTTGTCTTTCTGGTCATCTTCTTCATCCGTTTCATATGTGTAGCTGTATTCGGATTCACCGCCCTTGCTCCCACTTGTCTCTTCTTTCTTTTGTCCTTCGTCACCATGACCTTCTCCGCAAGTGTTCATTCCTGCATTCGATTTGGGCAAGACTTCGACGGGTGGCCTGGCGAGTTGCAGACCATGCAACGGTGCAGACGTTGAACTTTTCCCGCACAGGTTTGCCCCGGTGATAAACCTCCACAGAGTGGTGTACCATTGTTCCAGCTGTAACATTTTTGTTTTGTACCACCTTTTCCTTTGCCTTTCTTTCCTTTCTTTCCTCCTCCGTCTCCTGAACCTTTTGGCTCTGGGGAACCTCGTTCTTCTGCTTGTCCATTTCGTTTCTTTTTCCTTCGCCACGTTCTTGAAGCTGACCTCGAATGTTGTCGCTTCGAGTCCATGGAGGGCGTGATCGCTTTGAGGCCCCCTTCCATGTAGCTCATGGCAAGTTGTTCCGATGGAGTCTTTGGGGTGCCCCGGCTCCCTGCCGCCAGCCAAGTGAGTGCTGGACCCACTACCTGTGTCTGCCAGAAGGCGTCGTCCAGGATCAGCTGCTGGAAGACCCAATCCCACGGTCTGGCTGGGTCCCAATTGCGTGGGGCTGTTCTTCCACCCCTCAGGTCCATGAGGAGCTGCGATCTCAACCTGTTTGAATGGCTCGACCTCGCTAACTCGTCTGCGCTGTAGATGAGATGCCACGCCGTGGAAAATGTCCGGGTGAGCCTTTCCACATGGGCCTCGTAATTGTGGAGGGCTGCAAGCAACACCGCATCCAGCATGATGAGCGTTGTCCGAAGGATCCGGAAGCAGGCCCTCCACTGAATGAAACCCGATGGCCCCGGCAGATCTTTGGTGGTGTAGCCACTCGAGGTCAATGTGTAGTTCCTGAACTTGCTCGCTCTCAGAGCCTTCGAGCCGTAGGGAACGAAAATGGCAAAGTCCACATAAGGGGCTGTGTCTTGTACTTGCAGCCTCCTTTGCACCCCTGAAAGTTGTTCCATGGTGGGTTCCTCTTCCTCCTGGGGCCATCCACCAACAACTTCGAGGTATCTTTGATACCAGGCAGCCTTCGTGTCCTCGTTTTGCACCGTGAACTCTCCATCGTCTGCCTGGTCGATGATGTTGTTCATCTTTAACTTCCTCTCGGCTTTGGGGCTGGTCTGTGAGTCTTGCCCTTGTGTCGCAACTCCTTCGGGCCCTGGTGCACCTTGATCTCCAAAGGGTGATGACTCTTTCCAGCTGTCCCAGTCTCCTCCACCCCGGGTGTGCACTATACGACGTGCCAAGTTGTATACAAGGCCCACATGGGATGCTTGAGTTGCCGAAAGGAAGCTTCCTTCGGGTAGTTGTGCTCGTTCCAACGATGCTGCCACTATACGGGGAGGTAAGACAGCTAACAGCTTCAGATCGTCGTTGGGATCGCCGCATACTTCGATGAAGGACCTCCAAACCGGATCCGGCAGCTGATAGTGTTCCCGTACCGCCGTCACGGTGGTGAATTGCATGGCAGCAGTTTGGGTTGGAAACATGGCAGCCCGCACACCCAAGCAAAATCAAACGAAAAAGATTCATCTTGCAGGTGTGTGGGTTTCTTGAGCCAAAATGGCACCCACAACACCTGCATTCTGTCCTGCACAAAAACTTTCAGTTTTTGTTTCGCCTCAATGTAAAGCCATGACGTCGCTTCTTTCTTTTCTTCTCTTGTGTAATTTTCGCATCTTTCCGTCACCAGGCAAAGGGATGAGGCGCTTTTGAACTTTAATCGGAGGCTTCGTTCGCATAGAGAGAATTTGATGTTTTGATATGTTTTGTATCACTGTTGGAAATGTTGCAAAGCTTTGTTGTTCATGTTCATGTGCAAAACAGAGGACTGGCAAAAGTACGCATGTGTGGGCAACAAGAGTGTAAGAGCGACTGTACCCAAACACCAGTGTCAAGGCAACCATGAGAACTTCCAACTGCGCTTCCGCGACTTGCAGATTGGGACTATTCAAGATTTTGCTGGCTTTGGGCACTTCCGATTTGAGCTTGACTATGTCTTACCACAGATTAATTATGATATATATATATATACAGACAAATACTGCAAGTACGATAAAGCAAAGAGCCAGTGCAGGGTGGCATTGCCAAATAGCATGGGTAGCGAGACAGTACAAGGTATATATACATGGCCCAAACCTGAGCCCTGAGCCCCAATAATCCAAGCACCAAAGAAGTACAGTAAGAAGAAGAAGAAGAAGAAAACACGTCGTGAGGCCATTGAAAAAATTGAAAATGTCGTGTGACACAAAGCATTCCTTCCATTTCCCCATTTCCCCATTTCCTTTCTCTTTCATTTCTTTCATCGCGCGACCGCGACCTCTTGGATTTGCTGCAACCATGACCTGGAGCTCGACTTCATTTCTGCTTGGCCAGGCTGAGACATGGAGATAAGGGCACCACCTCAAAATCAGGAAGCTTCCATGGATGCACCATGATGAGTCTCGCAGTTAAAGACATCTTGTTTGCATTTGGCAGTCCTGCAGTCCCTTCCAAGACTTGCAGTTATCACAGGTCAAAGCAATGAAGGGATGGCCGGGATGGCTGATATTGGCTGATTCTGCAAGTCAATAGGTTCAATGCGCAAGGAGCACGTCCAAGATCTAAGAGCGAGGCCAGGAGCAACGACCCTCCAGACCTGGGAACTGAAACAACTGAAACAACTGAAACAGACCTGCAAAAAATGGACAAAATGGACTGGTTGGACACCTTGGTTACTGAACTATGCTGCACCTTTGTTTATTACAAAATCAATACGTCTTCTTTGGGTTTGGGCCAACTGAGCCGCAAGCTTCTGCCAGCATTGTAGGAAGTTGCAGAATCCCCCGCCTGCAATGCGGGTTGCTTCAAGATGCTTCAAGAAACCCGCAACGTTAGCCAACATTTCTCGCAAGACTCCCATTTCAGCATCCACTTCACAAATTCTTACTGCACACATGACTCCCCATGTGTCGATCTGACTTTCAACTCCCAGGAACCAGAAACATCCCGCAATACAGCGTGATACATGTACATATGACAAAGCATTGCTTTTTCCTAAGATAAGTCTTTTCATAGTAGCCATGCTTCAAGATGATAGAGAGAGAGAGAGAGACATCGCTTGAGCATGGACAAAGCTTGCCAAGCCTAGTGCTTCCCACAGCATCAAATAGACCTTTCCTGAGTCGAAAAGCTTGCAGGACTTGCAGCCACTTGCAGCCTTCCTCGCTCTTGCATCAGTCTCCAAAACACATGGATTTTGAGGACCAGGACTCCAAGACTAGGTCAAAGCACAAGTCTGGATATGGTAACCTGAAAGCTGGGGGTTAGCAGTGAGTATGGGTCACGTCTGCGTTCTACGTGTTCCTAGCATCAAAAATGCAAAGTAAAATAATCAAATCATCCACAGATGTAGTTTTATGATGAATGTTGGCGGTTTGTCCTTTGGCTCTATGTTTTTAAAAGTTTTATGAATTTTACTTTCTTTGTTTGCTTTGCTTTATGTTTGCTTTGCTTTCATTTTGTTTCGGTCATCTCCTTGCCATATCTTGATAGAGGGATGAGATCCTGAAACTGGAAGCTATGCCGCTATGCGCTGAGAAGAGGCAGGATATTTGCAGAACCCGTTGATATGAAGTTCGAAGCGGAACTACAAGTCATCGTTGGCTTTGCCCTTCATAGCGAAGCTTAATCAATTCCTCTTTTCTTTCCCATTCCCTTGCCTGAAAAAAAGGAACCTACAGTATAGTTGAGGGGAATAATTGGGCAGGGGTCTCACTCGCGACTCGGAAATCGCTCACTTGCGAACTTGCGACTCGAATATCTTGCCATATAAGTTCTGCTTGGGAACATCCAACAGAGTAGGGCTATATTTCTACAAACAAGTATGCACTGTACGTCCATTCAATAGCTACAGTACAAACATGGCAAAGCTTCTCATTTTTTTTAGGTCAAAAGAGTCGTGACTGCCGTGCCTTCTCACGTCGCCGACACTGAAGATGAGCCTAGTTCCTGGACCTTAGCAACGTGCTACAGCAGATGTTCAACATGGAACCCAAAATAAACTTCACAGACAGTAATGTTGTAAGCCAGAACGTAACCCCATCATTTGAAGGACAGAAGACAGCTATTCCGGTGCAACAGTTTCAAGTCCGCAAAACAGGATGGTTGCATTTGGGGGTAGTAGCCAAAACTTATGAAACTTAGATTTTTTCGACGGCAGTGAGTTGCAAAACGACCTCACAATATCTCACGATTTCCTTTGGTATGGCGCTTTGCGTTTTTCACTCCTTTCGTGCTGTTACCAATTTGATGCGGAATCAAGGCTTCAGCTCCTTGGTGGGGCTACAGCCTCTCGGAAGAGCGAGATGCAAACCACGGCCAAAGGGACCAACATCGGAGAATACATGAGAATACAAGGTTTATCAGTTTATCATCGTAAATCTGAAAGTAAATCTCACTTGACAACGAAGTATGGCGAAACAGCAATGGCAGCAGTCCGCTGAGCCTTCTGCTGGGCTATGGCTTCTGGGGAAATGTCACAGCCAGCGATGAGTCGGGCTAGTTGGTGAGTGGCCAGCTGCGCAGGCAAGCGTGAGGTGCCTTAAGCTTGGCAGTGCAATTCCAGCAGTTTGGCATCTAACACATCTTCTGACAGGCAAATGGATCTGTCTCTCCTGGATACATGGCCCTGTCCAATCCTCATATGTATATATATATACGTACATGCTTCAAAAAGTTTCATAGGTAATCTTTGTGTGGAGTCTGCCCCAACCTAGTTGGCCTAGTCGGTAGTTGGGAAGGTTTCCCATCTGAAGCCAAGATGCCACATCCAACGTCAAGAATTCTCCGTGGTCTGGACTGAAAGAAGCTCTCCAATAACGGCTTCAAATCCTTGAGCTCGGCTGAACCATGGGCGGAACACACCAGCAGGTTCAGTTTATACTGCCGCAAAAAATGCAAAAAAAAATGCAAGAAGTATTGACAACCCAGCCTGCCAGTCAATATTGTACCATTCAAGGATTTCTCCGTGTTTTAATTCTCCAAAAACGCGGTTGTAGTATTCAGGCCTTGCATCAGCTGGCAGGAGCCCCCCTTATCGATTTCTGGGCAGGATGAAAACTGCACTTCTTCACTGGCGCAAAAAAATGATCCTTCTTCACTGACCAAGATCAAAACTAACCTTCTGCCAACTCCTCGCTTGATTTGGTCAATTCCAGCCCGTTGGCTCACTGCTAACGTGCAGGGAGGACGTGTCAAAAATGCAGCGCCTGAATCAGTGGAGAAAAGTTGCCCGTGCAACCTCTTTGAGTTGGAAGCTCACAGTATTACGCATGTCTCCATGTGTTAGGAGGCCTTCTTGAGCAAACCAAAAGCACTGTCAAAAACCCTTTGATCGGACAATGGGCTTTTCATAGTGACCAAGCAACTTTATTTTGCAAGCTTCCGAGTTGTGGGCAAATGTCAATGTGCAACGTTTGAGTTCGGTAATTCAGTCACACGGGTAGCATTGCTAGTTGCGAAGTTGATGCAAAAGGTAGTGAAAACATTGGATCGTGTGCGGGTGAAAGGAAGGAGGTTGCCAAGAGAGGGTCTGTGTTTCCGCGCGTGCAAGCCTTGGTTTGGGAAGCTGTAGGACCACTGTAGGAAGAAAGCAGACGAGACTGTAGCGGAAAGAGCTTCATTTTCACAAAAAACATTTCAAAAGAAACCGAGAGTCTCAATCTCAGGCCACTTTTGGCAAATGAGGTCCGGAACAAGTGCGCGAGATTCTAGCAAGAGCTCGATACTGCGACTGATGAGAAACTGAGAAATGTTCAACTCACCACATGCTCCAAGTACCTCGGAAAAGTCCGCACTGCGTACGTGGCACACACAGCTACCGATTTGTGCGGCTCTCCTGCTGCGACGGATTGCGACCGGTGTGTGCAAAGCGCATTGGAGCTGCTGCTCCTGGAATTGGTGTTGATGTGTGGGTGCGTGCACAGGTGCGTCTGTGCTATGCGGATTTGCAACCGGTGTGTGGAAAATGCACTGGACTGACAGACTTTGGATCTGATGGGACTATCGTGCTATGCGGGGATGCAACCGGAGGTTTCTAAAAGCACGGGAAGCGCTGTGCGAAAATAAGATATTCTGCAGAGACGAGGTAGCTCAGAGTAGCTGAGTTTAAAGATGTAGCGAAAAGGAAAGAGTTCCTTGGCAAAAGAAAGAAACGTTGGTTCAGAGAAGAAGCAGCTCAGAGAAGGGTAGCTCAGAGACAAGGCTCGGAGACGAGGTGGCCCATGGAAAAAGCACCTGGGCAGAGAGGTAGCTCAAAGAAGAGCTGCGTCAGGGAAGATTTGGCTATATAAGAGGATCAGAGAAGAAATGGCTGGGAGAAGTAGTTGCCAAGAGAAGGGAAGGCTCACTCATTCTCTCCTTCAGTCCAAAGTCATTCATATACTCACACATTCTTTCAGTGGCTAATTCCAACATTCAACTGTTCAGTCAGTCGTTTCTTCAGTCATTCAACCAATCAAACGTCCTTTCTTCAGTCATTCAACCAATCAAACGTTGATGTCAATCAGCAGCCCTTCCTATGGGCCCTTCATTTCCTATAGCCACTGAATATCACCGAAACTTCTGCCCTGGCATGGCGGGGTAAGTCTCCTGACATTGGAGAACGCGTGCATCAAGGAGAAACCATCCAACAACCACACTTGAGCCACTGAGATAGAGTGACCGCGAACATGTCCCAATTTGGTTCATCCCAGTTTTCCATTGGTGTGCAATTTGTTTGCGGATTACTTTTGACATTCTCCGGTAATTCTGCTATGAGCACCAGCTGAGGCAGAAACCTTCTTGCACAGAAAGGGGTTGCAGCCTTCGGCCGTGTTGGAATCAGAGCTGCTGCAAGCAGATGTTGGAACTGACTTGAACTGACTTGATCTGAGAGCAAGGCTTTCCGGCAAGCGGCCAGCATCAGATGTCTAGATCATAGTCTGTTCACTGTCGTTTCTTCTGGTTCTGAAAATTGGTAAGCGCCCACAACTTCCAACACGTTCATTATAATTGTACATTATTGTCGTAGTTGTCCAATATGTGTGTGTGTGTGTTTTTCCTTGCTATATTTGTTATGCATGCTGTGTTTTTCTACGCTTCACCTCTGTGCATGGGTAGATGCAGTGTTTGGTAAAGGATGGCATGTGCAGCATGTGCAGCATGTGTGTTTGTTTTCGTACGTGCTTGTTTTTGCTTCTGCCAGTGAGGTCTTGACGCCAGCAGAGATTGGAATAGAACGAAATGACAGCAAATGTCTGGACGATGCCCAAGGACAGGAAACAAAGATGAAGAAAAAGCGTGAAGAAGTTCAGTCCTCTTCTCGAAGCTCAGCTTCGATCTTGCTCTTCTTTCGGACATCCTTCCGAAGATGCCAGATTTTTGCAGTCTGTACTGAAATGCACTGAATAAATTGAAACATTGATTCACACCAACATGAGAAATTGGTAAATGTCGTTTTGCTTTCCACATCAACAGGTGCGTCCTCAAGCTGCTCTTCTGCATTGAGCCTCTGCCTAACCTAAGCACTGGCATCCATATTCCGGACAAAACATGCAACTTTCTTGTTTTCAAAATTACAAAGGTCACGACCAATTTGTTGAGTTCCTCTGTCTGGTGATTGACCTGTGCACACACAATTGTCACCGGCACCATCCTGAGAGCGACTTGGCCAAAACCGAAATGTTTGTTCTTCACAAGTCCATAATTTGTTCATTTCTAGTGAAGGTTCTACAGCTTTTGTCGTGGCCAAAAACATCCAAAAACCGCCAAGACCAATCACGTTCATGTGGAGCGGTGGAGCCTGTTCAGATAGCTTTCTGGACGTCTCCTCGGCCCCAGCTCTGGCTTTTGACAGCTCTAAATTCGCCTGGCAGGCAACTGGCCAAAGATTTGAAAGAAACACACCGTGCACGACCGTCCCCACAGTGTTCAGAGTGCTGAAATTTGTTGATCTTGCGCAAGGGTGTGAGACGTCTTGACCCACCAACACGTGATGCCTCACTTTCCTTGTGGATGCGAGCCAACAAGTTTTCACATCGCTTCTGCATATCCTCCAAACTTTCGTGATTGGGCACAAGCAAGGTGCCCGAATCATCGGAAGCAGTTCTTAGATACAAAGTGTCCCATGTTTCCCTTGTTCCACAATCTCACCTGTCTTATGCGCACCTGTTGCACAAAAAAACGGGTGACTGATTTGACGCTGGTGACGAAAGTCACAATCTCTCTTGCTTAAAGCAGCACACACAAAATCTGGGCAGCTAACGCATGACTGGAATGGAGATTGTTGTTGATTTGGCTGCTGCAACAAGCCGTTTTGTTGAGGGTTGAGGCCTGAAGGGAGCACTTGAATTGAAGTTTCTGTTCTTTTCATATTTGGCCCACATAGCACAGGAACGATATGTGCCATGGCAGACGTAACCGAACTGAGTACCCTAGCCTCCGAAAGCAAATAAAAGTGAGCCATTTAGTCAGTTGACCCTGGGCTTTGAAATCTATTGTCTCCCACCCGTGCTCAAATTCATCCACTGGCGCATAAGGTTTGTAAACACAAGCACTTACACCCCCCTCCATGACAGCCATATCTACGTAGTGTGCTCTTTAACTCAAGGAACTTTTACTATTATTCTACTTTGCAGGAACTGCCAGGCAAACAGTATGTCAGTATTCCATCAAGCACGTCCTGCATTGCTTGGCGCATGCTCTCATAGCTGCTTCGCTCAGGGGAGGTCCTCAACGGTGAACCCGTCCATGTCTTCACAAAATACATCAAACAACCTTACTAATGTAACCTTGTATTTGCTTCATCGTGTTGCCATGCCAAAGAACATCATTTTTCCGGTTGATTGATGGCAACATACCTCTTCTCTCCAAGAAAGAAGGCTAGCGGCTCACCTACAGTAGCCCATTTCTGGTTCGGGATTCATGGCGCAACTAGAGCAGTACATAGCAGTACAAAGCAAAAGAATCACAATTGGCAAAGGACTCGAAGTTCCTTACAAGTTACTTTCGATACTGATCGCACCGCCGATGGCACGGTATGCATGGCACACAGGAGGCAAACCACACCAGCAATGGGACGCACCGGAGCCGAAGCCGCAACAGTTACAGCAGTTCCAGCAATCACAGCAGCCACTCCGGGCCACTCCACTACGATTTTCATTGCGAAGAGACTTTCACTTGCAAAAGCAGGCCCAATCTCGGGCGCTTTTGCTTTGTCCTCTGTAGCCTCAATAGTCTCTGAACAGAACATGATTTTAAGTTAGCGGATTGTAGGAGCTCTGTAGCACAGCAGCAGACCCATTTAAACATGCCGTGGCCTGGATGCTTTGGGAAAGCTCGGTATGTTCTTTTGCTTTTTTTTGTCGCTTCTTTCACCCTCATTGAAGCATACAACACTGAGTCTAGCTGCCCTCCAGAAAGGGCAACGGCTGGAAGCATCACCTCCGAGTGTCAACAATCTTGACTACAGAAACTACAGAAACTGCCGTACAATTCAGTGGTTGCTCACGGATGAGGCCAGTGAAAAGAATATGTTCTAAGCCATTCTAAGCTGTCGGCATCTACTTCTACTGGGTGTCAAGTCGCTGCAACATTACAGCACTTGCCAACATGCAAACTTCTTTCATGCTGATGACAACTCCAGCATCTGCAATTTTTCAGCCACTTTTTCTCCACTTTTTGAGACTCTTCTACTCCTCTGCTCCTTCCTACGCTCTCTGCAAAGCAGATGTTCCACAACTCCATAACTACACCAAGCTGAGCAGAAACTGGACCCGGATCAATCTGTAGGAACTATTCAAGTGGTCAATCTAAACGACTTGCTTTGGTGCGCAACTCTTTTAATACTATGCTTGCCATGGAGAAAATATCAGAATATAGAATAGGACTTGCACAACTCTGATTATGTATCCCGCCCTTCCGTCAAGAATCATGCCGTCCATCTTGGATGACATGATGGTGATTGGCGAGACCCGTTACATCATGTTACACCGACAAAACTTGGACCAATAAAAAAAGACTGCTGAAATCTCCGACTGTATCTATTGCTTCCACAACTTCTGAGCTGCCAACACCCTTGGGCTCTAGCTTCATCATGTTTCATCTTATCTTCTAGGTCTCTTTCAGTTTCGTGAAACACTTCTTGATTTGCGGTGCTCACGGCAGTGCTCACGTGACTCACAGCGTAGTGTGATGTCACTGGCCACCTTTGTTGCCTTCAAACTTGGAGTCTGGCGCCTGAGTTGCATTCCGCCCCAACCACGGTCCCTGGAACATACATATGTGTGGAACATGCATACACATATTTGTATATACATGTGTATGTTATATATATATTATGTATTGTATATTATGTATTGTATATTATGTATTGTATATTATGTATTGTATATTATGTAAATTATATATATAGTGTATCTAATATTATGTCGATATCAATATATAATATAATACAATATATTAT
>Ga0126342_10010753_pt1 | contig 16388 bp, 14 predicted proteins | sample Cyp1metagenome_FD_92528 | JGI IMG/M metagenome (GOLD analysis project Ga0126342, IMG submission 92528) | Coral microbial communities from Lord Howe Island, Old Settlement Bay, Australia - Cyphastrea 1 metagenome | ecosystem: Host-associated > Invertebrates > Cnidaria > Coral ... | reverse complement strand
TTTCACAAGCCTTTCCACTATCATCAGTGACCTAGACACGTTCTAAGTGTTAAATCCCCGGTACGTTCTAAGTGATGAATCTTGATATTTGGACGTTCTAAGTCTATGGTTTTCGACGTTCTAAGTGCAAGGCTTAGAACGTAAAAAAAGCAGTAATATTCAGATTTTTTTTTTCCAAAATACGTTCTAAGTGATTGTCCGTCACTATATATATATATCGCGCATACACATGTTTGCATCTGTCATCTATCTAGTTTCCTGGTCATTTTGACCGAAGAGGGAGAAACCTTCATTCTTGCAGTGCGGGCACACCATCTTCCAGAATAACACGGAAAGACCCGATGTCACCTGAAAGCATGAGAAACATCACACACCTGATCGAAACCATAAAATGATGTTTTCCGCAATGATGACCATGACCCTCATTAATGGTGCTTAGCAATTTTATCCAAGTGATGAAAGAGAAATTCCATTAAAATACTATAGCATCCTACCCGTTTAATCCCGTTTATGACAGTGACCACTCCCCTTAACTTCAATTTCAAGCTACTCACTCGCATACACCTATATACATATTCCGAGTCTGGGCACATCCTACCGTAATCAGAATCAATCAATGCTAATGAGTATGAGTATGAGTATGAGTATGATGATAATCCGGATGATGACGATGATGATGATGACGAGGATGATTGGATGTGTAATTCTACACTATTCTCTCATCATGAACCTTGAATAAACCCTGCCTTGATGCAACTCCCCAGGACGCATGTCTTTGCTGCGCCTGGCGCCAGGGGTCGGGATGCAGAACAATCATGGCTCATTTTACATGATGGATATGCGCGGCACCGTGTCAATATACATATATTAAAAACCCAAGACTCTCTCTGTATAAATGTATATTGTAGGGGCCCAAGCCGGTGCCCAAAAATAAAACCCAAAACAAGGACCAAAATTGAACCCAAATCAGGCCCCAAAATGCAATCCGGGGCCCCAAATTTGTAAGGAGACTCTCAAACAAGGTCGACATGATCTTCATTCAGCGGTCTGCTTGGAGATCCGACCCAACTGTGCAACAAACCAAAAACTTCAACCAAAGAAGGAAGGGAAACTTGGGCGGGCAAAATTGCTCAAACAGAGAGCATGAATACATTCACAGGCCAAACATAGTCAAGACATGTTTTACTTCCAGAAGATACACAGTGAAGTCTCACGCATGGGAAAATCAACAGCATGCTCGCTACTGTATATACATATCCATAATACAATATATATTGTCATTTTTTAAAACATATGAAACATTTCCTGTTGAAATCGTGCGCGCGCAGGCGCGCGAGCATTTCACACGTGCGCGCGCGAGGTGCGCGAGCAACGACAGGCGCGCGCGCGCGAGACGCGCGACCAAATAGAGGCGCGCGCGCGCGAGGTGCGCGAGCAAGGCCAAGATGCGCGCGCGAACGCGCGCGCACCCGTCCGACACGCGCACGCGCAAATAAGCTCTCCAAAAGTGGATTTGGTGAGCTTATTTGCGATTTGGAGAGCTTATTTGCGCGCGTGGAGAGCTTATTTGCGCGCGCGCGTGTCGGACGGGCGCGTTGGCCTTGCTCGCGCACATCGCGCGCGCGCGCCTCTATTTGCTCGCGCGTCTCGCGCGCGCGCCTGTCGTTGCTCGCGCACCTCGCGCGCGCACGTGTGAAATGCTCGCGCGCTCGCGCTGCGCACCCCGCAGCTGGTGAGGCACCATATATGAATTCATATGTTTTGAATCAAGCCAAAATATATATATAATAATGTGTGTGTGATGCCAATTTGTTTTATAATATGTCAATATCTTAGCTGATTTATAACTATTGCAAATGAATCCATTTGATACTTTAGGATTCGATCATATATGAGTGTGGCCGTGTAGATATTTGTTTCCCTAATTCGTACTTCAAATCACTCATGTAGAGTCTATAGATTCTATAGATCGAATGATCTATATAATTAGATCTGGTATCTGCTGTATAAATGGGTTGCACCAACTGAACCCTTAGAATATCAGAACTATAACCTCCATATCTGATTCCTCCCGGGCAAAATCGCCACAAATGGCAGATCATTTATGGTATGGATAGGTATCCACTCTAGAATGGGGGGCAATAATTTTGAGCCGTTGCCATCTGATCCCTCCTGCACAGGGCATTCCATTCACCCGGGCACCCTGTTTCGTGTGGCAAATGATCGAACAAACGCGGGCTTTTGGATGTCAAAAGCCTCAAGCAAAGGCCTGTGGGAGCAACAGGTGGCGTTGCCATGCGTTGCCCATCTGCATCAGTGCATTGATGATGGAATTGGATCCTTCACCGCAGGATCTCATGTTATCTTGAAAGAAAGCTGCTGCTGCACGGCAGTGTTTCCAACAATCCCAACAATCCCTATCTGGTTGTCGCTGCCACCGGCTGTTCCCCTGAACAAGCCTCTGTAACTTGAAACTACTCTGGTTGGTGGTTTCAACCTACCCCTCTGAAAAATATGAGTCAGTTGGGATGATGACATTCCCAATACCCTCTGGTAATTTAACATAGCTATTGAAAATAGCCATTTATAGTGAGTTTTCCCATTAAAAATGGTGTTTTTCCATAGTTATGTTAGTTTACCAGAGGGTATATGGGAAAATAAAGAAGCCATGTTCCAGTCACCACCAACCAACTACCGGGATGATCAGTGTTCAGTGTTCGTGGCGGATCCGACAGGATCCGACAGTCCGGACCTTGTGACGCTCCGTTATGGGGTGATATCAACTGTCTGGGCGCTGCTATGCCCCGTAGTTTCAGACAGTTTCAGGCTCCTGACAGCTATGCCATGCTATGCCCCCGTGAAGATGGACATTTTAATAAATTAGAATCAATGCGCCCGAACATCCGCAAATGCTTTTCATGGTTGTTCTATGTTTTTTCTCGGGTGCCTTCAACCATGGAACCACCCCTCAGGTCTTGTTGCCTATGGATCTCTTTGGATCTCCGGAGTAAAAACTTTGCACGGCTTACGACTGGCCAAAGAGCACCGCACCGGTTGAGTTAAAGGGGTGTGAATCTATAGCGAATATCTAGTCATGGGTCAACTGTGGCCACAAATTGGGCAAATCAAGTACTTAACCAGTAATGTGGAAAACCCTATGATAAACCATACCCCCAAATCACCAGAAATCGACATAAATGGATGCTATAAACCATCCCCAAATGGTAGGTTTCCGAATGGGTTTCCCACATTAAACAGAGGATTATCCTATGCCAAAGTCTGTGCTCACGCAAAGCTTCACATAAACTCACGCGTGCCATCCAAGCCCATCTTGTACAATTTCAATGGCCACTTCCATGGTCTTCCAAGGATTATGACCATCATTCTACCCGCTTAATTAGGCAACGCACTTCCATGGTGAGTTTGATGGTCCATTACATGGTCAGTTCATCAACAGGACGCTTCCCGTACCAGTCCCAATAGTCTTTCTGCCCACCCCGAAAAAAGATTCATTTCAGCGATGGATGCGAATGAAATTAGCAAAGAATATCCAATGTATATTAATCATGTATATATACATATATATATATATATCATATATACAGTATCCAAATTATATGTATGTATATCATTAGAAATCCCACATATTATCCAAAGAATATCATGTATGTATATTATATATATAATATCTGTGCCTCCAAATCTTCAACCGCGCATCTTTCAGGAAACCAACCACCAGGGTCAAGTCATTGGATGCGGACTCAGGGCCCACTGAATCCAAGTGACATGTGGCAAGGCCTTTAATAATCCAACATGAAATCATAATCCCCACTCACAATACTCACATTCTAGATGATCCATAGCTACTGGCAGCTGTATGTTCTATCAGATCATACGTCATGTCATATTTCTCAATAAATCTCAATAATATGTTCATGACGTCCCTTTTCTTAGTGGCGAAACATGGCAACACCATTCATTTCCCACATTTTTTTTTTGTGATGTTTCCTCCAGTTCTAGTAGCTAAGTTCATGGTGACATCATGTGACATCCCTAAATGTCTGGCTTTTCTCGCCAGTTTAAACAGCTGTTGGTTATCTTCCTATCTTTGGTGAACATCGCCGTTTTCTCCCACGCGGGAACCGTCATTTCTCGGAGGGCATGGATTGCACATGGTTCACTCTTGGACTGCTGGTGGACCAGTGGACTAGGATCTCATCGCCTGGAGCGGTTTCACACTTTGCGGAACATGGATGGAAAATGGCTCATTTACAGATGACATACCCTCTGGTAAACTAACATAGCTATTCAACATCACCATTTATAGTGGATTTTCCCCATTAAAAATGGTGATTTTCCATGGCTATGTTAGTTTACCAGAGGGTGTATATATATAATTTTATATAATATGCTGATTTGCTTGTTAAACAATGTTGCTGGTTGGTGGTTTCAACCCCTCTTTAAACAAAATGTCAGTTGGGATTATTATTCCCAAGATATGGAAAAAATAAAAAATGTTCCAAACCACCAACCAGGTTGAGATGATATGATTGAATATTAAATAATATTAATGATGATTTGGCTATTGTTGCGATGATTGTCAGCAATTGTGGCAAACATTTTCATCATAAAGAACTACCATCCGGGATTGTTTTACCAACCATCCTTACATGAAAATGCTAGGGAATGGTTTGTTTATAAGTGAGTTTACCACATTACATGTCTGTGTTCCTCCATATCATCCGCCCCAAAAAATAGAACAGTTTTTCAGGAGGTCAGAGATGGTGGAGAAAAAATATGCGCACGTTATTTCCAAGGTTCCCACTCTTCTATATAACTATTGAGAATTATCCCACATATTCCCACATAGATTATTGTTGATTTCGGATAGTTGCAGCTAGCCATTGCGAATTAAGTTGAACTTTATCCCAACTGTTCATCTAACCGTTATGGGAAATTCCTGAGTTTCCCTTGTTTCGAACACCCCGGATCCTTTGCGACGCTGGGCCCCAAGGAGCCAAATGAATAGGTCTACCATCAACAAAGGTTTCTCATGTTTTTTTTTTTTAAATGTGTGCTGGTACTTGAACATAGTAAAACCATGTAAAGCCATGTAAAACCATGTAAAGCCATGTAAAACCATGTAAAACCATGTAAAACCATGTAAAACCATGTAAAACCATGTAAAACCATGTAAAACCATGTAAAACCATGTAACACCATGTAACACCATGTAAAACCATGTAAAACCAGACTTTCTAGATGTTCCACGATGTTCCCAGATATCTAATAAATGTTCATCTGCAGATGTCCCCTTGTCGACGCCACCTCCTTTCAGCTGCGTGATGGGCACAGCTCCGCTGGGACCACCATCTGCCTGCCACTTCGGTGTGCTGTGAAGATGCTGTGAATCTGTAAAGTGGCACGTCTTAGGAAACAATGAAAATCAATGACATCTTGAAATATCTTGAATCAATGCCACCTAAGAAGCCGAATCAATATCCGAATCAATCTTCCGACTCTTCCATAGGATACTTGTCGATCTTGCACCAACATATATATGGGATTCAAACATACGCCCAATTGTCATCTGGGTGGCTACTGCGCACCATTTGGGTGCTAGCACAAGCCTTGTGTCGCCTTGCGCCCGCGGGGCTCCCGTAGTTTGTACACAAAAACAGCATTTTTTTTCAGTTGAAGTGAATCCCAAAGAACCATCCCAAAGAACCACCCACCAAAAGGATTCAAAAGGGCTTTTGGGCATTGCTCCTGCGGTTGTCACCATTGTACCCATCCCCGCCTTCCGGCCGTGCACGCGCACCGCATCCGTCCATTCGAGAAAGAGCTGGCCTGGGCCCAATTTTCTGGGAGGATCCATCCTCAAAATCCTTGATGAACCCAACATTCTTGATTGAAGAATGATGAATCATTCTTGTTTCCAAGATGAAACATGAGAATTATGAATAAATCGAACATTTCTTGCAGAATGAATCCTAGATTCTTGAATCACTCCAACAAATCTTGAAGCATGATGGCTTGAAGGATGAAACCATTTTCAAAAATTGGATATGACATCGCTTAAGGATGATGAAACCGAAATCCTTGAACAACTATATAATTCTTGACTCTGACTTACAGACTAATTAATGCCTGACTTTTCGTTTTTACAAGTCGGCTAAGCACGTCAGCACCAAAGTTTGCAAGTGAGATGCTGTGCTCACCCTCTAGGAACAAGCGAATCCGCGCCACTTGGCACCGGTCAACTTGACATCTGCCGACTGCCACACCTAGGTACGAGACTCGGTACTCAAAATGCCAGGTTTCCTGCGGTTTCCTGCTCGCCCTGAATATGCTTCGGGCGTGTTTCGGCGTTGAAATGCATCTGTGTTTTCTCTCAGACTTGGGCCACCATCCAAGCATTTTTTCAGGTCATGATAGCACATGCTGAATGTTAGCATGGTACTGCTTATCACCATTTCGGATGACAACCTCTTTTGCTTGGCATTGTCTCCAGAATAGATTGCTCACCCGGTCAATGATAGAACCCCCCAAATCAAATCAATACGAAGAACATATATAGAAAATGAATGAACATGCTACAAGATGCTACAAGTATCTACCAATATCTACTACATCGTTACATCATGTGATTTCTTCCTATCTCCACCATTGTCCCCATGGATCTCTATGGTTTTTTGTCCCTTTCCGAGGTGCTCCGGCTGGCAAGGGAGCCAACACCGCCACGCCCCAGATCCACCATGAGAATTTGATCCCCGGCTTCCACGTCGCCTCGGAGATGGGTCTTAACCTTCAGAGCTACCATTGGACCATAGCTATAGCTTCAATAGATTTCAATAGAAGCTATACTAGCCATACCCTCCAAGTGCCAAATTATAGATCATATTTGATCATATTAGGCAATTACATGTATGTTGTCAGTTGTCTATCTTGGTTTATGCCTAAATTCACTATGGAACCCAAGGTCTGGTTTTTTTCACAGAGGGAAAAACATCGTAAAATTTGGGGGGGATTTTCCAGCCATTTGCCAAAAAAACCTCGCAGCGCCATCGAAAAATCCAAGAGACTGAGATATTTGATTCTCCCGTCCGGTAAGGCGACATATGCCTCAAACGTGCTCCCACTGGAACCCAAAAAGTTTGTTTAGGAGATCCTTACAACAAAGGTTTGAGTTTATAGTCAAGACTCAAGGTTGAGACACAACATTGAAAAACATTGAATAGCCTCTGGTAATCATATATGGCATGGAGCATCCTCATTTAGTTTGACGATTTTCCCATTAAAACATCATTTGTAGAGGATGTTTCATCATTTTCCCATTGAAATGTCTGGGCCACGATTGGATTTTCCAATGGCGGGAGGCGTGGACTGGCCCGGCATTGATCCGAAAACCGTGTCCAGCCGCATCCGCGTGGATGAAGCCTCAATTCATGGTTCGAAGAGACACAGGCCAGAGACACAACTGGTTGGTGGTTTTAACCCCTCTGAAAAATATGAAAGTCAGTTGGGGTTACTATTCCCAATATATGGGAAAATAAAAACATGTTCCAAACCACCTTTAATTGACAATAATCCCGTCAACCTAATATCAAACACCTCCAGAAACCATGGTTTACTGGGGGAGTTACACGTATTTCGGACCATCTAGGCCCTATGGGTGTTTGATAATAAGGGGATGGGATTTGTATATTGTACATGTCTGTGGTTTTGACCTGCACAGTTCAATCATATTCAGGCGCACATTAACCAGTCTGAACAACATAAATTCATAAAGCGAACCGTTTTCATCGGCATAATTGGTGAATCAAACAGCATACACAGTACACATAGAAATTCAACAACTGGTCAAAGAAGAAGCAACACATAATCAAGAACCTCTCGTTTTTAACACAGCTAACTCTTTTTTCTGGCCCCGTTGCTGCCGTTGCCGCCGCTGGTGTCAAGGAGCATAAAGCTTTTGCGGTGGAGCCTACTAGGGCTCCCTCGCCCGGCTGCAGCATGCTGATCATGTCGAGGTTCACACCTTGGCCAATGTCGACCCAGGAGCCGGTGATTCAATATGGATAAACAGTGATGAACATGTAACTTCCAACTGATAGCTATCTATCTGTCTGTCTGTCTATCTATCCTAATCTAATCTAATCGAATCTATCTAATCTAATTCAATCTAATTCTAATCTAATCTAATCTAATCTATCTAATCTATCTAATCTATCTAATCTAATCTAATCTATCTAATCTATCTAATCTATCTAATCTAATTCAATCTAATCTAATCGAATCTATCTAATCAATCTAATCTAATCTAACCTAACCTAATCTAATCTAATCTATCTAATCTATTTAATCTATTTAATCTATCTAATCTATCTAATCTATTTAATCTATCTAATCTATCTAGTCTATCTAATCTATCTAGTCTATCTAATCTATCTAATCTATCTAATCTATCTAGTCTAGCTAATCTATCTAATCTATATTACCTATCTATCTATCTATCTGTCTGTCTGTCTGTCTGTCTGTCTGTCTGTCTGTCTGTCTGTCTAATCTTATCTATTTATCTATTGTTACCTATCTATCTAACTGTCTGTCTAATCTTATCTATTTATCTATTCTTACCTATCTATCTAACCTTATCTATCTATCTATCTATCTAATCTTATCTATCTATCTAATCTTATCTATCTATCCAATCTTATCTAATCTTATCTATCTTATCTATCTTATCTATATTATCTATCTTATCTATCTATCTAATCTTATCTAATCTATCTAATCTAATCTATCTAATCTAATCTAATCTAATCTATCTATCCATCCATCCATCCATCTAATCTATCTATCTATCTAATCTATCTATCTATCTATCTGTCTGTCTGTCTATCTATCTATCTATCTACCTATCTAATCTAATCTAATCTAATCTAATCTAATCTATCTATCTATCTATCCTATCGAATCTATCTAATCTATCTAATCTATCTAATCTATCTAATCTATCTAATCTATCTAACCTATCTAACCTATCTAGCCTATCTAACCTATCTAACCTATCTAACCTATCTAACTAACCTATATAGCCTATCTAATCTATCTAATCTATCTAATCTATCTAATCTATCTAATCTAATCTAATCTTATCTATCTATCTAATCTTATCTATCTATCTAATCTATCTAATCTATCTAACCTATCTAATCTATCTAATCTATCTAATCTATCTAATCTATCCTATCTATCCAATCTATCCTATCTATCCTATCTATCCTATCCTATCCTATCCTATCCTATCCTACCTATCTATCTATCAATCTGTATTAAAGAATTTGTGCAATCCTCATTCATGAAAAGGGATTCGCGTGACCTGGGTTGACATCGGAGCAAAGCATCGGGTAGTCTGATACTTCAGGTTGGGTGATTCGTATTTTTCCTCCCATGGCCATCTGGAAAGAATTACTGCCATAATACAAAGGTTCCGAGTTGCACTGATGGTGAGTTGGGAGTCAAAATCATATATATATAATATATATTAATATATGTTTAATGAATTCAATGGGGTTTGCCCAATTTCTGGTGGATACTAACAGTGAACATATGGCAGTAAGCCTGGAACAACCAGTGGCAAAATTATTGAAACTTTTGAGGTTGGAAAAAAAAACTCCTTGAAATTAGTTGGATAGACTTTGATCAAGGACTTGCAATTTGTTCACACATATTCTCACTTGTCTATGGATCAGTTTAACTATCTTGATGCATACCATGATGCCATGGCAATTCTGAGATGTTTGGATCACGTCAGCGCCCTCTTCCTTGCTGCTGTCAAGGAACGGTCTGCTTCACCTGAAGCAATGGTCAAATGGTTGGCAATGCAGCACCAGGAAATCATCTACGTCCATATGAACCTGTTTTGTTGTTGGAAAAAAACCATCTCATTCCATCTCCCAAATGATCATGTGGTTTACGCGTCATGATTCTCCTGGGGATCCAGGATGCAAAGGACTCCAGGGACTAGCGTGTACTGTGACACGCAACTGCTCCCACACCAAGTAAGGTCTCTAAAACATAGCAACTTCTAACTACAATGAATTTTATGGTATGGTCTATCTGTGGATCTCATGTGAATATATAATCATATATGGTTTAATGGTATGGTAATGGTCATGTTGCACATTTACGCAAAATCGAGGTTCATCTCTGCCAAGGCCAAGCAACCATGGATCAGCTCGACCGATTCCACCATACAGAGTTTCAACTCCTCACACTCCAAGCCCCAAGCTTGGCCCCAAACTTGGCTGATAGACCTGTGGAAAACCATAGCCAGCAGGGATGCCATCCCAGATTCCTCTAAAGATGGGCGGTTTTGTCGGGGTCTTTGTTGGAGGGGTGGCAACCCTAGGGAACTTGCTGACATTGACCCCCGGCCATATCATAGCAGCAAGTGGAATAATCAATGGATGGAAACAGCCTATCAGATTTTAATTCATGTATATAATTAACCTCCAGTAAACAAACATACCGGTGAAAAATGGATGAACATGGACCATTTATATAGTTCGATCATTTACCTACTCAAAATTGTGATTTCAGTGATTTCCATAGCAAGCAAACTCTTAATTTTAAATAGAGTATATAATTAAAGTGATTGGAACCACACGAACATGTTCTTGGACCTTGAACCTGTCCTCAGCCGCAGGAAGGAAAATGCCGCCACAAACCTCGCTGGAGCCCATTGGGAGGATGCCATCATTCCCCGCGCCGAACTTTTAATCATCACACAACATGACTGGCCTACAAAATGAAAATCAGGCATAATCTCAAAAACGGCCATATCAATCAAAAAATCAACACGAAAAATCCACTGGACACACATCACATTGGCATACACACACACATCTATCTATGTATATATATACATCAAAACAAACAGATTTCCCATGTTATCCAAAAAACAAAAACATGGAGGCAGTTTGAACATGTCTCAACAGCACGCTGCGACGCTGCGTGCATCTTCGTGGCCGTGTTCAGCATGGGCGACTCTGATTTGGTCAGAGCCTTGCAGGATGTTGACATGTGGATGGATAGCTGCGATGGGCAATTCCAACCAACAGATAAAGGGATTTAATTGGAATGATGGGATTTAATGGGTGTTAACGGGAAGATAATAAGATATAAAACGATGATTAAACATGGCAAACTGCGAGATCCCCTACTATAAATGAGATGTCAATAGACAGATCATCGAACTAAATGCCGGGTTTTCCATTGCAAGGTGTGATTAAGGGAGGGTATCTCAATTGGTCTAAAGCACCCATCTCCTCAAATGCACAAATACATATAAATACATCGAATGCAACAAAATACAAAATACCCATGTCAGATCATGTCAGCCAATAATCCGGTGAACATGTAAATATGAATCATAAAGGTGTAGATGTTGTACTTGTGTGTTGAGACTGAATGGAATAAAATCAACATGCTTGCATCTCTTGAACAATCTGCGCGAACTAAAAGGACAACCCCAATCATCCCGATCAAACAACCCTGCGAGTTTGGATTACTCCAGACTTGTAATGGTGTTCCTTGATTTTCCAATGGGTTTTCCATGTTTTTCCAATGAATTTGTTTGAAAAGCCATTGGAAAACCCATCCACCACTGATGGCGACTTGCGTCGCGCCGGGCGGCCATCCGATGCACCATGGCTTTGTTCAGCATCTCATCGTCACCGACGATGAGCGCCCCCATCCTGCTATAGAAAATCCGATTTTCAGTTCGCCTGTTCCCATGTTAGTTTACCAGAGGGTTTCCAAAAGTAGAGTTTAACCTGGTTGAAGCCACAAGGGTATGGAAACCTGGTCTATCCTGGTCATAACCGATGTTTTTTTTTGGAAGATGGTTTGGCTGGGCAAGTTTGGGGCTGAGTGTTTGACCATGTTGGACTTCACCACTGAGCTATCCAGCTGAACATGGGAGAAACCAAACCCCCAATCCACCCCAAACCCGCCTGGCCAAGGCTGGTTCAAAGTCTAAAAGATGCTGCCTCAGGGGATTCCAAATCAAGATGCTCCGTGGCCCAAAATAATCGTCACAGAGCAGTTTTCATCATGAATTTCATCATGAACCACCGTTAAAACAAGAAAACATGTTCAAAGCATAGTGATGATTTATTGCTACCAAAATCATGCGGGAGCATTCGGTCCTTCCAGGTTGCATTGAGGAAAATTGAAACCGCCAATCAAAGATAAACAGGTTGGATGTTGTTTGCCTTTTTCTCCACATTTTGCTGGTATAGCAGCCCCCAAAAAATGCCGAAAGATGTTTCCAATATTTTCCAATGATAGTTCGATGGTGTTTCTCATATTTTTCATGTATTCCATAACTGTTCAACATCTGGATGAGGTTTCCCGTATATTGTCCTATGCATTCCCCTATTTTGGTTGCTATAAGCCACAGGAAACCCAAGCCCTGCGTTTCTACGCCGTGTGGCTCGTTGATGACGACCACCGCCACGCGGGTTCCGTGTCGGGTGCTGGCCACCAGCAGGGCATCAGAAGGAACGAGGAGATCAGCCTCGATCGGTAGCGGAGATATTCCAGGCAACGTCATGGTGATACATAGTGATCTAGACTGACAAATATATACATAGGATATACAGTGATATACAGTCAAATAAAATACATATATATATATATATGATACATAGTGAGATACAGTGGTATATAGTGATATATAATGATATGTAGTAATGATTATGATGACGATGATGACAACAAACAATGATCATTTTGGGTGTGCATGTGTCAAACCGAGGCATGTAGAAGTGAACAAAATATAATATATATAATAATTACTCACCTGAAATTCTATAAACACAACTTTTCATACACGTTGGAATCACCGAGATATGCTATACAAATCTATGTGCTGTAAAGTATTTGGAAGATTTCGACTGCCATCCTTTGCCCGCATGGAGTTTATGGGACCCGCAGCCGCGCCTGTAGAATCACCTTAGTGGCCGAGATCTGAGGGGTTGCAAGGCAAATGTCGGAACTTTCATAAGATATCTTGAGATATTTCATGATATTTGGGGATGGGTCAAAACCCTGGTACCTAGTGAACCCCAAAATAGCTGGTAAATGGATGTTCATCCCATTAAAAATGTATCTATAGGTATTGATCCATACCCATTTCTTGTTGCCATTTGTTGGTACCAAGGCTACCTGTGCCATACCATCAAACAGAGGGCTCCAAATTGTCGGACTTTCTTCGCGCCACCACTTCCCGGGTCGTGTGAACACACAACGGCAACGGCAACGGCCACGACAAGGAACCCATTCGACCTGGCCCATGAGGTCTATGGCCTGCTTGTGCACCTCTCCAGGAGAACCTTCACACAGGACCTCAGGGTCAATCGAGCTCAGGCCTGCATATATGCAAAATATATCAAGAAATATCGTATTTGTTTAATTGTTTGTTTAACTAATAATATGTATATATATATGTGTATATTATAGATAGTTAAAATATATTTAAAATATAGATAGACATAGATAGACATAGACTGACATAGATAGGCATAACTAGACATACAATGACATAGATAGAGAGGTAGATAGATAGACACAGATCAACATAGTTAGACATAGATAAACATAGTTACATGTAGTTAGCCATAGATAGTTGGATAGTTGGATAGATGGGGAGATGAATAGATGGCTAGATGGATCTAGATGGCTAGATGACTAGATGGATGGGTGCATGGGTGGATGGACTCATGGATGTATGGATAGATTTAAATAGCTAAATAGAACTTTTGGCGTGCATGCATCATCTCTTTGTCGAATCCGTTTGTTAAACAGTTACAGTAAACCTATTGGTTTTGGTTGTGCAAATATGGGAAAAACAAGTCACAACGAATGGAGTGAGCCATATTGACATTTCCCCCCGTCAAATGACCAGAACCCGGTTCTACAACTTTCGACCCTGAAACATGATTAATAATGCCCATCAGTTGGAACATGAAAAATCAAAACCACCAGCCAGCTACAACTAGGAAAGTCTACTAAGATCTTCATCTCACCTGTAGGATGGTGTCCCCCAGATCCCGCCAGTTATAAGTTGGTGTATAAACCCCACTAACTATCATTATCTATAGATTCTATAGATTCTATAGTTATATCTACCATTTCACCTGGTTTCCAAGCCATCTCCACACACATCTCCACAGCCAAGGCGCTCCGATGCCCCTCCCATCGCAGTCGGTGACTTTGCCACCTGCCTGGGTGCAGGAAACTGGGTGGCTGATCTGGTGAAATCATGTTTCTTGGGATATACCCTCTGGTAAACATACAAAAAACTATGGAAAGATCCACCATGTTTCATGGGAAAATCCACTATAAATGGTGATTTTCCATAGTTATGTTAGTTTACCAGATGGTAACATGATATAACTGAAAATTGGTGAAAACATGTAAAATTATACTTAACCATATAAAAAAATATGTTTTTGGGATTGAACTTTGAACTGTTTTGAAGCGTTCAGGTTTGTGCTTCGCAACTGGGCGATGCCCAATATCTCAGGGACCCAGGGATCCTCCAAGCAACTGATCAGCAGGCCATCCCCTACATGCTTTGCCACTGGAAGATGTCCAGGTGTCCCAGGTGTCCCACTTCGCGATTTGAAGGTTACTATTGTTCGCTTGGGAACTGCAGCAGCCTTAATTGCTGGAGTTCATGCTGGTCATGCTGGTGCTTCGTGGCTACTCCTGTTTAATTTAACCTACTCCTCTCAAGTATGGGAATTATTTCTTTGTTGTGGTTCGTCAACCCAGAAGCCCTCCACATTCCACATGATGTTTTAGGAACTTTAGGGCGAACAATAAGGAAAACGGCCAACCGATTCCCCAAAATAGGTGGAAAAACCCAGGGGACCAACATGGACCACCCCGGTCAACATTCAATTTGAAAGGAATTCACATCTTTATCTGGATAAATGATCATATTTCACAAACCGTCGCACCAGCAATGTTAAGGCCATAAGCCTACCATTTCGGGAGGATAGGTGATTTTGAGGCTGGTTTATTCTTGGGTTTACCACATTACGCGCTACCGCAGGACCCTCCCGGACTTTGTCATTTTCGCCCAACCGCTCCGACGATGACATCTCTCCGTCCCGGTAAGGTGCCGGTTCCCAGCACCCGGCGATCGCCTCAGAAGGGCATGGCCATGAGGACAAGTCAACTCCTTGGTTTTGATGTTTTGGAAGGTGAAACTCCCAATAAAACTTGGTTGATGTTTGTTGGATGACCAGCTCCACTTTACTTTAAATCACATGTCCAGATTGGCTTACGGGGAACTTTACGGAAACATCAATATATAAATTCTTGGAAAACTCACCATTTGAAGATGGATACCGTACATGTCAAGATACACAGGCCACAAGCTCCAGGAAGATTAGAAAAACATCGCCCGAAAAAAATCCCACCCAGGGGTCAAGAGACCGTCAACATGGATCTGCAAATATATTTTTATACTCAAAAAGTTCATTCCAAAGTGTGCCAATCCGTGTCTTTCCCCGCAACAATGCTGAAGTTTCCTGATTTCACATGTCTAATTCACCAGAAAAACTCCCCACTGTCTGCAGCTAGAGTGCAAGCCAGTGGAGCGGGCCTGGGAAATCCACAATGGGATGGGGGTCCTGTTATCTCCAGTCATCGGATGGAGAGGGGTTCAACAAACAAAAACAACACATCACAAAAACTGAGTCCAATCAACATACAGTTTTGCAAACCTCTTAAACATGATTAGTAATGTGGTAAAGCCAATATGAAAAACCCTGAAAATCACAATGTTTATGAGTGGTATAGTCAAACCATTCCCAAATTGTAGCTCTATGGCATTTGGGCTTCTCACATTACATCAGAAATTGGCTCAACCACCTCGATCCATAAAACCGGTACCGAAAACTGCTGACCTTTCACAAAGCTGCCACAGACATGCAAACAAAATCTATCTACACATGTACCTATCTATCTATCTACCTATCTATCTATCGATCGATCTATCTATCCATCTATCTATCTATATGTCTATCTATCTATCCATCCATCCATCTATCTATCTATCTATGGTAACCGACAGAATTATGGAAAAAAAAAAAACGTTCAACTTAGACAGGCGGCGCCTGCGTCCGATTTTTCCATAATTGGATTTTTCCCCATAAGGGTTCAAAATATCCCGGAAGTGATCTGAACCTTTTTTTTCCATAATTCTTGGAGGTGGCCATTATTTCCATAATTGATTTTTCCTGTGAAATCAGGGGGCTAGGGCAGATTGACCGGTTTTTCCATAATTATTTTTTCCATAATTAATG
>Ga0126342_10010752_pt1 | contig 16388 bp, 20 predicted proteins | sample Cyp1metagenome_FD_92528 | JGI IMG/M metagenome (GOLD analysis project Ga0126342, IMG submission 92528) | Coral microbial communities from Lord Howe Island, Old Settlement Bay, Australia - Cyphastrea 1 metagenome | ecosystem: Host-associated > Invertebrates > Cnidaria > Coral ... | reverse complement strand
TTGTTGTTTGTTGTTGTTTGTTGTTGTTTGTTGTTGTTTGTTGTTGTTTGTTGTTGTTTGTTGTTGTTTGTTGTTGTTTGTTGTTGTTTGTTGTTGTTTGTTGTTGTTTGTTGTTGTTTGTTGCTGCTGCTGTTGTTGCTGCTGCTGTTGTTGCTGCTGCTGTTGTTGCTGCTGCTGTTGTTGCTGCTGCTGTTGTTGTTGTTGTTGGTTGGATGGGGCTACCCGGTATGGTAAACATACAAAAAACTATGGAACATCACAAAATCAGCATAGAAATCGTGAATTTTCCCATGAATAGCATGGTGGATCTTTCCATAGTTTTTTGTATGTTTACCAGAGGGTATAGGACTCAACATTTCTTCAGAGTCTAACACTTGTCTATTTGACACTTTTCCTCTGTGGGGTAAGACTTGAAACATGGTGTTGAGGGTTTAACAGGTTTATAACACATTCCTCAAGTTGCAGCACCATGCAGAAAACAGGGCCATGCCTCCGTGTTTTCGCTAAAATATGCTCCACCAAGTTGGGACGTTGATTCTACATCCACCTGGTTGGGTCATAGGGATTTTATAGGGATTTTGTAGGTCTTATAGTTGATGGTGGTTGATGGTTTTTTATCATGCTTAATCCCCCAGAAAGTGAGGCAATCGGACCAGACATTTCACCCGATTTTCAAGGTTGGAGCTGGCGCTGCAAGCACAGCCGGAGCAGAAGGACGTCCGTGAACGTCCGTGAATTTCGGTGGATTTTTTGATGGGAGAATCAGGGGAGATACTCTCATTCAATGGGTGTGTGTTGGGATTGGAATTTTGCGAGTTAAATCATTGGGGATGCAACCAATGATTTGCTTGTGGCCTATTGACAACTGAGAGTCTTCAGATGGCTTGGGGATGCCACGGGATCCTGGGGATGCTATAACTTGAACCTGTAACATCATGTAACATCTACAATGTGGGGCCCCCTAGATAGCTAGGTTGGTTTATAACCCCAATAACTATAGTCGTTATAAGTACCACAAACCATAGTTACTGGAGTTATAAACCAAACTAGCTATCTAGGGGCCCCACTTTGTATACATGAAGGTCAGAAGACAGTATGTTGATGTCTATTGACCCCTATGCTGAGATGGTTAAAACATTGGGTTTCGATGTGTTATAGTCCCCAAGTTCAGATAGAGTTTAGTCAATTCCTAAAATAGTCAAGCACTTAACTTTTCCGCATCGAATTGCGTGGTGGTTTCAGGTTACCAACGGATGGATTTCTCACCGGCCACCTGGAAGTTCAAACTCTCGCAGGCCCGTCGAGCCATCAGCCGAAGCGCGGTGACGAGGATCTGTTTGCCATGCCTTTTCTTGACGGAGCTGCTGATGATTCTCGGCGGTCAATTCTCGGCGGATGGATACCGAAAAGATCCTTAAAAAGTACGTACGTCCGTGGATTTTCACTTGAGCTACGGGAGACTCACATGAGATTTCAGCCAGTGGAAGCACAGATCCAGAAAGCTTAGATTTTCAAACCGAATTTGACCCGTCTTTTGGTTGGATGCACAACTTGAGTTTTTCCTTGTGGGATTCGAAGTTGACCATGATGAATCCCATTCCCAGGATTTGTAGTCGCCAACCATCACCACCACGTCACCATACATGACGCTTAGTAAGGGGATGTAAGGGGAATCATCTCAAAATCAGCACATGCTCATTTTATGTCAGCTTGGCGAAGGATTATCTAATTCAGCCAGATTTCATGGTAAACCATGATCAAAAACCATGGTTAATACCCGTGGTACAAGCCATGTCCCATGGATTTTCGCCGGAAAAAAAAAACACCAGCCGCGGCTGATTTCCAGATGCGGCTTGCTGATTTACACGCTGGAAACCGCTACTGGTGGCTGGGAGGTCGGCAAGTGTTCTTTGGTGATGCTCCTTGGAGATCTCGACGGGTAGGCGACCGGGTAGGGGGCTAAAACATGCTAAAACCATGTGTAAAAAAGCGAAGTTAGTTGGATTTAACATTATTCAACCATAGTTGGATATGTATAACCTGATTTAATTACAAAAAATGGGGATTTGGTGGAATATGCTAACTACAATCAGAAATTGGATGACGTACGCACATTGGAGTCGTGAGTCCTCTGTTTTGATTCCCACTATGGAATGGATGACCAGCCCGATATACCATGTTTTGACCATGGCAACCGTGGAAACACAAATCAGAAGAAACCACCATATATTACCAATGACATTTAGGACTTAGTGACATTTAATGACATTTAATGACATTTAATGACATTTCATACCAGTTCATGCCACGACATTTAATGCCACTAATGATAACGGTGGCGATGGCGCTCAAGCTCCGCTGGGATGATTGGCCGCTGGAGTCAGCTTTTTTTCTTGTCCCTAGAGACTAACCAAGAAAAAAACAAAACAGATTGACACATAAGATAAAACAATATCATTGACATAGTTACTCAACACTATTGACATACACAATATCACTAAACTCATCATTACTGACATAAACATAATTCCCAAACATCTCCGGAAGCATACATCGAGGTTCACCAACATCACCTGCACGGAGCAAACCACCCGCTGCGCCGTGGATGTAGAGGTCCGTAGCACTCGAGGCACCTTGAGGCGTGGACGGCAGAAAAATGTGTGGAGTGCTATGGGTTTATGCTGGGCTTATGACATTTTATGACTGGTTGGTGGTGTGGAACATTTTTATACATTTTTTATTTTCCATAATGTATGGGATAATCCTTCCCATTGACTAATATTTTTCAGATGGGTTGAAACCACCAATCAGATGACCTTTTTTTTGACCATGTTGATCCAATAATTCAGTTCAAAAAAAACTGGATATGGTCAGTTTATGACAATTTTTTCATGGGCAAGATGATGAACTGTGGCGACCTTGGTGGATGTTAGAGTAGGTTTTCAGACAAACCCTTGGTATCTGAAGGGGTGATCTAGCTAAAACTATGACGCTGGGAGTATCAGGGCCCATCATTGCAGCGCCAGAGACATGATCCCTGTTTGACTGGTATCGAATCTGAATTTATCATCTTACTTGGGGTGATTTTTTCTGAAAAACTGTGACAGTTTGTGTGAAATGGGTGGAAACATCTTGAAACCATTAGTCACTAGTGAGAAACATGTTGAAACATTAATGGGATGTTTTAGTGGCTGAAGTGTCAACTGTCAAAAAATTCCTCAACATGTTGAAAGATGTTAAAATCGTCACCGATGCTGGCAGGTTCTTCACCAAGCAGGGCTGGCCAGGATCCCAGTCTGCCAAGTAAAAAAAAATACTATGTCTCAAATTTAGATCATTTTTTTGATCATAACTGGCCGACTGGTAGAAAAATCATAACCCATTTAAGATCTTCTTTTTGATCAAAATAACTGGAGACAAAAAATCAGAGAAGAAATCGAACAGGTCACAGGTCGCCTTCTCAAATCCCATGATTTGGGGAACAGCGAGGCACCTGCCGGTGACCTACAAGACAGAGATGGGGGGCTTCAGCTTCGTCCCTCGATGTGCTGGGTGGTTCCCACCAGACTCTGGTGGTATCTATACCTACGGTAAGATACAGAAACATACACGAAAATATATGATATAATATATATATATTATATATATATGTGTGTGTGTGCGTGTGTGAATTGTGTGATATAGATATGTATGTAGAAAATATAGCATAATGCATCGACTAAACAGATGAAACTGATTAAACCTACAAAAAGGTGAATAACAAGTAGACATAGGGATTTTTTCCAACTTCCTAGAAATGGATCGACATGGAACGCCAAGACTGCTGTGCTGCCCCTGGTCATCGCTGATGGTGGCACATCTGAGGCCAGTTACCTGGGTGAGAGGCTGAAGTGCTGCAATGACCCCAACGGCAGCTTGGACGATGGATTGGACGATGCGAATCCCTCGGTGGATTGGAGAAATTTCGTGAAACCTATGGCATATCATGACATCATAATGGGTTTATGCTTAAGTGGCGATGTTTGCCAGCAATATTCAGCATCATCCAGCTGAAACCATGGAACATCTCATATTTCTTTATATTTCTGTGCCATTTGGTGGAGCTTTGCCGCAGCAGCTTTCGGTCGATCTCCAACCGCAGTTTGTCTTCTTTCCCAAAAAAAAAACACCAGAAATGGGATGGCTTGAAGACAACCAAGTATTTCAAGATAACCAGATCGAATTTACTCAAGAGAAAGCTGCCCGTTGCAAGTATCAAGTTCTTATTATCCCATACCAATATTCCATTTTATTATCCCGTAAAAAATCTACAAACATCTCATATATTATTATTTCATACACTATCCCCAACAATAAACCACATTATGAGTCTCAATTATCCCATATTATCCCAATTATTTCACCATATACCCATATTTATCCCATATTATCCCCACATACTATCCCATATACCCTCTGGTAAACTAACATAACTATGGAAAATCACAATTTTTAATAGGTAAACCATCTATAAATGGGCCATTTTCCATGGCTATGTTAAATAACCAGACGGTATCCCATATTTTGAGTCTCCAAATCATCCACCTCTTTGTGGACGACCTACGGACCGTCGGTGCGGACCCAGGTCGTGTTGGGCCTTGTTGTGACCTCATGGAGTCGACGTCTGAGGTGTCTGTCTACCTGGGTCAAGCTTGGTTTTTCGACAGCTTTATACATGGGGTGTATATGGGTACTATATATATATACATACATATCATATCATATCATATCATATTATATTATATTATATCATGTATATATATACATACGTGTGTATAGAGAGGTACACTTATTTTAAGTCATGATAAGTCATATATGTATATACATACAATATAGAGAGCCACACACTTATGATCACAGTGATAAGCATGATTAAGATTTGCATTTAAAAAAAAAGATAGATGGATGATGGATGGATGAACCGATGAACGGATGGATGGATGGACAGACAGATTGATAGAAAAGATTAAGCACAATCGAAATTCCAAAGGCCACTATGACTACCAGCTCAGCTCAATCAAGGGGGTCTCCAACATCGTGATAGATTACTATTCAAATTGGTACCATCTATAGTAATATGTAATAAACCCCATTGCTTTATTACGATAATGGATTGATTTCAGCCAAACTTGAATCCAGACACCGGCAACATCCGGAAGCCATTTTTTCCTCTCCAATCCTTAGATTGATGTAAATAGAAATAAACACATAAATACACACTATGTATCTATACCCCGCCCGCAAAAGATAAGACTGCCAAAGCCTCCTAAAATAGTGGCAAATCACTTTTCCATTTTTCTTGGGGCTTACATCATATATTATATGCGGAAACAAAAAACACCTGGCAATTTATATAACATGTAACATAGCTATGGAAAATCACAACTCACGGTAAATCATAAGTCATCTATACATGGGACATGTAGCTATGTTAAATAACCAGAGGGTAACACTTTTATTAAAAAGATAAAAACCAGTTACCCATAGGATCCATGTATGGTATATATGGTAACATTTACCATCAATATACCCCAAATGTTAGCATATATACCATACATGGATCCTATGGGTTATCTTAGACTTTTCTTTTCTGCCAACGTATAGCGTGTAGCACGCACCCAGGGCTTTCGAAAAACCCCGTGCCGCGTAGATCTTCTGCGACAACCTGGCGCTCTTGGGGCAACGCGCCTGGGACGGTACGGTGTGCCCGTCGAATGGCTGGGATTGTCTCTTCCTGCACCTTGGCAGCAGAAAACAACGATCAAATGGGATATATACCCTATGGAAAATCACCATTTATAGTTGATTAATGGGATTTAATGGGGTTTAATGGGATATAAATGGGATATATAATAGATATACCCTCTGGTAATGTCAACATAGCTATTGAAAATTGCCATTTATAGTGGATTTACCCCTTAAAAATTGTGATTTTCCACAGTTTTTTGTATGTTTACCAGAGGGTAACCACCAAAATATGGTGAACACGGAGGGAACAACAGGAACAACAAGGGCTCATGGTCAAAAATGCTCCTCATGCGGACTCATGCGTGACTGTGGAGGCTGTACAACTGATGTAGTATTAATATGTGTTTGTCACGCCTTTGAGCATGAGTTTGTGGCTCAAGGATTCTTACTTTGCTATAACTGCTATGGTCCCTTTTATCCATCGTTTGCAGCATTCAGGGCTAGTCCTTGCCTTGAAGGACTATGATTTCTGCGGATGATCAACACATACTGCTTCTTCGTCTCGATAGTAGAGTTGTTTCCTGTGGTGACAACTCAGAGAATCCATGTGACATCCCCCCTGTGGATGTGGGTGTGAGATACACCCAAATTGCTGCAGGCTTTGCTCATAGTGTGCTTCTCCGAAGTGATGGTTCTGTCGTCGCTTGCGGCGACAATGAAAGTTATAGGTTCCACCCTTGGACAAGGGCGTAACCTACAGCCAAGTTGCCGCAGGCTATTCACACACCGTTTTCTCCGAAGCGATGGTCGTGCTGCGTGTGGAAGCAATTGCTGGTTGTTTGCAGGTGCCAATCACAGAGTGCTTCTCCAAAGTAATGGGGTCGCTGTTGCGCGATGGAACAAAGTCAAGGAGTGCAACATTCCACCTTTGGCCCCAGGTCTCAGGTACACCCAAATAAGTGCAGGTAGTTGGCATACAGTGCTTCTTCGCCCCGATGGCACTGCCATTGCTTTTGGCTTGAATGAAGCTGGGCAATGCAATCTTCCACCTTTGGATGAGGGTATGTCATACACATCATACACCTGGGTGTTTGCAGGTCGCTATCGTACAGTGTTGCTGACTTTTCTTACGAAGATGATGATGACATCATTGTGAGATGCTTTGGTCTGGACGGAGTTGAAGTGCTGCAATTGAGAGCCGGATCTGCGGACCTCAAAAGAGCCTCGCGAGATCTTGCCCGATGGAGAGCTGTTGGATGTAGTGTGCAGGGCAAATCCAAATGCCACACTTATGACGGTGTCTTTGAAGCACGGAAAAGCAGGCGGGGCATGATATACTCATGTCAGACGTCGACCTCGTTGACCAGAAAAGCTCGACGCGCACAGAGGGCGTTGCTGTAAAGGTTCTTTCCACGTCGAATATCTACGGCTTTCAAGTTAAATAGATTATATTATATTAGTGGCAGCCACACCAATCCTGTTTGTAGATATAATTTTGAAAGAGGACAAACATTGGCAGTGCACACGCGCGCAATGCAGATGGCATCCCCATGTTTTGGCAGTCTGGAAGATGATTCTCCGCAGATACGTCTAAATGCGGCCGTATAAAGATGGCTTCCATGTTATTATTTATTATTAATTCATATTACATTAATTCATTACTAGTTTTTAAGATCTTATATTCATAGAAAACAAGCTACTTGTTTTTCTATCACAATGCTCATACTCAAAATAGTGCTACTACGAAGAAACAAGTAGTGCAGTAAACCTACCAAGTATTCCCAAGTCATCGCTGTGTAAAAATGGCTCTGAAAAACCATTCCCATTGGGTTGCCCATCCCTATACATCTACCTCCGTTTATACCATTCACAAATGGATCACACGTGAGAATAGTTAATAAAGTCTGGCACTAACAATATCTAACAATATAATACTCATAATAACAGATGCTAACCCCAGTAGCAAGTAATAACTAATAACCATTTTTTGTTTGTTAATATGTAGTTCGTTAGATGGTATAGTAGCTACTACTATAAATATAACTATAAAGCTATTGGATGGCTTGAGTGACCATAACTTATTCTAGTTTTCATTATTGTTATAATCATTACATGCTCAACTATAACTACAATAATTAGATGGTCAACTATAACTACAATATACAAGCAGATGCTCAAACCATCACTGCAACTGTTATAACTACAACTACAGATGGTGTAACTATTAGTTATAGTTTATCACTTTGACACCCATAACTATATATATATCACTATAGGTATAGCTATAACTAGAACTATAGCTATAACTATAGCTGTAACTATGACTATAACTATAGTTTGATAACGATGTATCTAGTTAAATTATGCTAGTTAAATTATATACATATATTTACTATAACTGCACTAAAACCTATAACTAAAACTATAACTATAACTATATAACTATATCTATTAACTAGAAATATATATATATATATAACAAACAACTATAACTAAAACTACATCTATAACTAGCATAAACTATGATCCTTTGTCGGTTTCAGACCACAACCGCTTCACCCTGGCGGAGCTCTGTCCAGGATCGATGACTTTGATCCGGCCAAGGCTGCGGACCTGCGCCTTGGTTTTGAAATTTTGGTGAACTGGTGATGTTGATAATATTGATTCATAGTTATTGATATAGTCATTGATATCATAATGTTATTTGATATATATTCTATAGTAGTGGTTCTTATCAATATAGTGATATGATATTGATTATTAGTCATTGATTCATAGTCATTGATGTTGATAATGATTCTAGTTTGGGATGATATAGTCATTGACGGTATTGACGGTAAACAATGGTAAGTAGATTCATTTTGGAACATGCCATAGATGTTCTTTTTCCACTGGAAACTTGCAACTCCCGTGGTTCACAACGGCATCCAAATTTGATTAATAGTCATTAAACTATCACTATTATCGAATTAAACTATACGAAAATCATCCCAAAACGATTTATAGTATTGGTTCTAGTTTTCTAGTATTTTATAGTATTCTTTGTGTTCTAGTATTGAGTATTGATTCTAGTATCTATAGTAGCTTTCAAGAACCTTTTATTGCATATTGATTCTAGTATTGATTCTAGAAAGATTTACTATTTATACATTTATACAGTATTGACTCTAGCGTAAAGTTAAATATGATTTATGACGTGATTTCTAGTATTGATTATTATGATTCATTCGATTTTAGTGATTAGTTTGGACTTGCAACTGTAGATAAGGACCTCACTAGAATTGGGATATCGGATTGCCATGTATCACTGTAGGCATATAATTTTAGAAGCCAGACTTCATACACCAGAGAAAGTGTAGAGAGCTGCTTGACTGGCAGCGGAGACATCCCAAAATGAACAGTGGCTGCGACTGCCAGACAGAAGTGTTGGTTGATCATTAGTTCTTTGTTCGGGGATCATACTACCCTCTGGTAAACTAACATAGCTATGGAACATCACCATCTTTAATAGGTAAATTAACTATAAATGGGCCATTTTCAATAGCAAACTGTTGGTTTATCAGAGGGTACCCTATATGTTTGGGATCACAATCCACCCTGGGAATCCCCAACGAAACCGAATGGATTGACTGAGAGGCTTTCCAACACTCAAATTATTATCCGACTTCTGAATCATCACAGGGCGGAACATGTTTGGAAAATCTTTGGTTGATTTCTCAAAACCCGTTTGAGACCCACCTTGGCATTTTTTGGGGAAAAAACACATGCTGGGGTGGCGCGGTCATTGCGTAGCACCCTCACGTATAATGCGCAGATCCTTGATTCATCCATGATATGATTTGAAAGCATGATATCAGATGCATGCACGCATTTCAGGGACAACTCCGCCCGTTTTCGGAGTCACTTATTCCAACCAACATATGGTTGCACGCTGTGGGCAACATTTCTATTCTTTTTGAAAGCCATGCCGCTCTTCCGAAATCATGTAGATGTAGCTGTTCCCAGAGATATGCATTGCAATACTCATGGCAAAAAGGAAGCATAACCATCCCCACCAAAGCAAGTGCTGCGATATAGTCAGAGCTTGTCTCAAGATGTGGAGATTTTTTTTTTTATGTTTATGTTTTCTCTCCTGCATGGCTCTCAGGAAGTTTTACACGCCACCAGACCTCTTAAGCTTCATCATTGCGGCTGGTGTGGTGGCACTTCGTGCCTTGGTGTCGGCTTAGAGATTGGCATCCAATAGGGACAGGTTCTGAGACTTTTGTTGTGAACTGCGGAAACCCTGGGTGGCTAGTTAAATCCCTTAGTATGCCTACTACTCTTTTGCCCTGATCATTTTTTGCCCTGATGGGGATATATAATGAATCACAATGATATACATAAGTTAAGTATTACATTATCGCTTTTTTTTTGGGGTACCCCACTAATTAGTAAACCATGGTTTAGTAATCCGGGGTTAAGAAATGTTTGTAGATGATACAATGATGTAATGACATGTGCTGTAAATGATTATAAACATCTAGTTTGTTGCAGGGTCCCTAAGTTTTCCCAGGACCAGTGGATGTTTTTCTGAGCTCATGATCCAGATTCCTCATCGTTTCAGACACAATGTGCTGGTCCAGATTCATCAGGACGAGCAGAAAATGATCTTGGTGTCTTATCGACTTATGGGTCTGTATGCACCTCCTCCTTTTCTACGTGCATGCGCGTTATCATATATATATATAGTATGTATGTATATTTCATTGTACTTGCACGTGGATACTTATGTGCAATTTTCCAATGAACATAAGATAAAATAAGTCCATCTTTACTGCACACATAGACGTAAGCACAGCAAGTATTTATGTAAATACATTTCTGCGCGCGCAGACGTAGATACACTCTCGTTTATGAGTTTGCCATTCATCCCGCTTTGTAAGTAAGTGGCTAATAATTCTGATTAGTGAGTGCCCGTTCAGTGGATTACCCTCTGGTAAACTAACATAGCTATGGAAAATCACCATTTATATATAATGGGTAAATCAACTATTTCCATGGCCATGTTCAATAGCAAACTGTTAGTTTACCAGAGGGTATCCCATTTATAACTGAACTAACCCACCAGAGCCATTCGGGGCGTTCACCCCGCGTTGATCAGCAAAGTCTTGGTCTCAGTTCTGGTGCTGGCCATCTTCTGGTCACTGGTCGTGCGCTTCTGTCGGGCTCCAAGCTGTGGAAGTTGATGGGAGGAGTGTTAGAAAATTGGATCAGGATGGGCCCTTAAAAGGCATATCAATTGCTGTACCAATAGTGAATGTATATGATATATATATACATATATACATGTGTGTGTGCTGTGTATGTATATAAAGTAGGAAATCATCAATAATCAATAATCAATATAATCAACAACAATGAATACGAATCAGCAATAATAATTCAGAAACAATATATTAGTCAATTACTCTGTAGGGCATATATCATTGACATAATATATATATAATTATATGTACATATATATATGTATCCATTTATTTGGCAATTTTTGGCGCCCACATTGTCCCACGCCTGCCACGCAAAAGAGGCGGAGACCCAAGGGACGCCAGGGCGTACATCCGAGCCCTTGGCAGTGCACATTGTCCCACGCCTGCCACGCGCCACGAGATGCTAGAGGACCAGTCCTTTTACTCACTGCAAGCCTGCGAACGGTTTCTGATTTGCTTGCGCAACACTCATCTATTTCATGAAAGCTCGAATCTTAGCTTTGGCTAAGTGAGTTGGCCTGAAACATCCGGATTTCAACTCCTATTTCAAATGATATTGAATAACTTCAAGCAAAGAATATCCATGAAATGATGTTCAACTCCTATTCTTTGCTTGAAGTTGAATTTCATGGCCAGGGTGCTTGGTGTGTGCTCGGCTATTTGGGATGAAGGCTTTGATCAGCCAGACTTGGCACGAGTTTAGTCTCGAGTTGAAGATTTCCATAAATTACCCTCTGGTAAACTAACATAACTATGGAAAATCACCATTTTTAATGGGAAAATCCACTATAAATGGCCATTATTTTAGATATCCCATCCTTCTAATATGAACCACCCCCAAGGTCCCAGTTATGTGTGATTTCACCCCCTACTATACAGACCATGCCCCCGCCAGAGGTCACACCTTTCGAACACATCCAGCCGTTTGGTTGATCGACTCCAAACCAACAGCATGATCACGATGATGATGATGATGATGGTGATGATGATGATGATGACGATGACGATGGGTGATGGATGATGATGATGATGATGGTGATGATGATTATGGTGATGATGATGATGGATGATGGATGATGTGTGATGGATGATGATGATGATGATGATGACGATGATGATGATGATGATTTTGATGGTGATGGTGATGGTGATGATGATGATGGATGATGATGACAATGATGGATGATGGATGATGAATGATGATGATGGATGGTGATGATGATGGTGATGGTGACGGCGATGATGATGATGATGATGGTGATGATTATGGTGGATGATGGATGATGTTTGATGGATGATGGGTGATGGTGATGGGGATGATGATGGTGATGGTGATGGTGATGGTGATGATGGTGATGGTAATGATGATGGTGATGGTGATGGTCGTGGTGCTGGTGATGGTGATGGGGATGATGATGGTGATGGTGATGGTGTTGGTGATGATGATCTGATGGACGAAGGGTGACGGATGATGTGTGATGGATGATGATGATGATGTTGATGGTGATGATGACGATGATGATGATGGTAATGATGATGATGGTAATGATGATGATGGGTGATGGATGATGGATGATGTGTGATGGATGATGATGATGATGGTGATTGTGATAGTGATGGTGATTTTGATGGTGACGGTGATGATGAAAATGATGGATGATGAATGATGATGATGATGATGGTGGATGATGGTTGATGGTTGGTGGTTGATGGATAATGGATGATGTATGGTGGATGATGGATAATGAGGAGGATGACGGTGATGGATGATGGATGATGTATGGTGGATGACGATGATGATGACGGTGATGACGATGATGATGATGATGGTGGTTGATGATGGTGATGATGATTTTGATGGTGGATGGTGGATGATGGATGTTGTTGATGGTGATGTTGGTGATGGTGATGATGATGATGGTGGTGGTGATGAAGATGATGATCATGATGTGTTGTTGTCTGAAAATAGGGTATCGCCTCAAATAACCATTGTACTATGGATCATGATGATAAACCACTGGATTTTGGGCTGTTCCATTTGCAGACAAATGGGTTATTCCCGGTGCTGCAGGTAAAACACCAATGCTTGGGAAAAACCTGAGATAGGCGACCCTAAAATTCGGATGATTAATAAACATCATAAACATGCATATGTACATACATACGTACGTGCATACATACGTTCATACGTACATACATACTTACATACGTACGTACATACATACATACATACAAACATACGTACATACACACCTACATATGCACCTACATACATATGCGCAAACATACATTTCGACATACATGCATACATACATACGTACATACGTACGTACATACATACATGCATACGTACATACAGACTTTACATACGTAATTACATATGTACATACATACATACATACATATATATATAAATACATACATACACACATACATACATACATACACACATACATACATACAAGCAATACGTACGTACATACATACATATGTGCATACATACATACGTACATACATACAGAGGTACATACATACGTACATACATACGTACGTACATACATACGTACATACGTTCGTACATATATACATAATCATACGTACGTACATGCATACATACGTACGTACTTACGTACAAATATGCAGACGTACTGCACATGCATACATGCATACATACATACATACGTACATACGTACATACGTACATACATAAACACATATGTACGTACATACATACATACATACTTGCGTACATACATACATTTATATGTATAATATGAGTAACCGACAAAATTGTTGTACTACTAATTTAGTTTTTGGTTCGCCTTGGCCCTTCCGAGGTTGCACAACCTTGATATATAACCTCATTTGGGTATGGCATTAAATTTAACCTATAGTTTTGACGGCGATTCGTATATATATATATACATATACATATATGATATATATATATGTATAATATATATTTCTTATGTGACACTAAAGCCATCGACAAAATGACCCACATCGATTGTTTGGGCTTTAACATGTTGATCCATACGCTGAGTTGAGGTGATTGCACCGGTTGCATGAAGCACAGAATGGGTAAACTTCAACGGTTCGCCAGCCGAAACGAGCAGGACTTTCGGCATGGTGAAGGGCTCCCATGTTGGATCACAAGAATCCGTCAAGAGTGTTCAACAATTTTAATTTTGGATAGTTTTAGCATGCTTTAACAAATGGTTGGACATGTTTGGAATGTTTTTTTCCGGTTAGCTATTAGCGAGGTCCTAATTTTTGAGAAGCACCTTAGCCGCCCTAGCCCTAGTTATTTTGATTGGTTCGGTGCATTAGTGATTCTCCTTCAAACTGGCACAGGTACATCAGAGTCTTCCTCAGATCACCGTGTCAAGATGTGTGTTTTCTTCTTGGACAATCTATTACAAATGGATCAACTGTCGTCAATGTGGTACTCGGGCCTTTGGTTCAATTGACCACGGGGGATGGTCATCAATCCATAGGGATTCACGGATACCCACCGGATGCCCATGTCAATAAGCTTCACCGATTCCAAGGACTGAAAGTTATGAAAGGAATTCTCAAATTTGGGTTTATCCAAGACGAGGGACTAGGGCATACCCGACTTAAATTGCGACAATAAACAAAACGAAGAGAGAGAGAGAGAGAGAGGTATATATATACATACACATGTAATATATACATATAAAAATTATATATACATGTATTGAATTTACATATCATATATCATATATCATATATCATATATTCAATGCATGATGATGATCATGATCCCTAGGTAAAACGTCACAACCTGCGCCCAGTCGGCATGCCCCACTGTCAATTCGCCATTTTGGCAATGCCAGGATGATGAGGTGGAGGTGCCATTTGCATCCATTTGCCATTATCGTTGATGATTTGTTAGATGTAAAATGTATGGTACTAGCAGGTTGATTCATACTTATAAAATCGTTATAAATCATGAAAATCCAATTATTTATAGCTTGTGCTTAATCATTATGGAACGGAAATTGCATGTGGTTTACAGCTTTTTAGACATAGATAGATAGCAATAAAGAAGCATGTGTATATGCATATGTGTTATACACACACAATGCACGCATGGAGTTTTCGATCCATCTCATAGCGCCCACTGGGGCCTTTTAGATCGAAAAAAACCCGAGTAGCTCAGGTTGGATGACCTATGACATGTCCAATGTGTCCATTGAAAAATTGACAGTTTATCCTCTGCTAATCCAAGGTGGCAATTGGACATCCTCTATCAATAGAGGCTTTAGTGGGAAAATCATCTGCAAATGGTGTTTTTTCCATTGCCATGTTTGATTGCAGGAGGGTAAACCGACTTCTCATTTTGAGAATTGGGCATCGCGGCATAACCTTACATAGCCATTGTACCATTTGTACCGTCGTATTTTCAGACAAACCCGTGTATTGCTTACTTGTTCCATCCTCACCATTACGAGACACATCCTCCCAGCGGGCACCAATCTTGAAGTGCAACATCCAATAGTTTGAATATGGTGTATTTGAGCTCACTCTACCATCTCTACCCCCCAAAAAAACAGTGTGGTTCAACTGTTTCTTTTCTACAGGATCTGGAGTTGACACCGGATTTCATGTCACCACCCACTGCGCCACGACTGTGGTTCCGTTGAAAAAACCGATCCGTAGGTCACAGAGGTGCCCCTCACGCCCAAGCCAACCTTTCGCGCGTGGGGGCACCCGAACCACCTGGCCTGGCATCAGTTTCACATGGCACCAATGGGGTCAAACCATGTCCCAATTTGTGACCATGGGCTTGATCATGCCAGGACTTGACGCTCAAACACCAGTGAAATTTTCGTGGGAATCACTTCATTTTCATAGTGATTTAGACAACAGACAACTGTTTTTTTTTTGCCCGTAATCAATCATCCGTAGCCATTTTGGCTCAAGTGACCCTTCGGCTCAAACAGTACCTGTGAAGACACGTGCATCATACGCCAGGCCGCCAGAAGCAATGGCTAACGTTTTCGGTCGGGTGCTGATGGCGTTGGTCTGGGGCTACATCGCTGCGAATCACGGTTTCAATGCTGTGTTGACCATCACCTTGGCATCTCTTTTTGTGGGTGGGCTACTGCGCAACTTGCGTTTGACAGGCACGAGCTTATCGTCTTCCTTTGCCTGGGCCATGGCCGTGCGGCTGACACTGTCCATTCGCTCGCTCCAAAATGATCCCTTTGATGTGGACGTTCTCAACACGAACACGGTGAGTGATCTGAGACAGAGGCTGTTTGAGCGATTGGGTGTGGACCCTGCCGAGTGGCACTTGAAACTGACCTATGATCTCACGGTCTTGGACAATCCCACTGCGACACTCAGAGCGTACGATCTGAAGACAGGATGCTGCTTGACGAC
>Ga0126342_10010751_pt1 | contig 16388 bp, 8 predicted proteins | sample Cyp1metagenome_FD_92528 | JGI IMG/M metagenome (GOLD analysis project Ga0126342, IMG submission 92528) | Coral microbial communities from Lord Howe Island, Old Settlement Bay, Australia - Cyphastrea 1 metagenome | ecosystem: Host-associated > Invertebrates > Cnidaria > Coral ... | reverse complement strand
TGTGAAGATGAGAGGATGTGAAGATGAGAGGATGTGAAGATGAGAAGATGTGAAGATGAGAAGATGTGAAGATGAGAAGATGTTTTTACAGACCCCCACTATTGGAAGAACCCTGCGCTCAGAAGCTCTCGGGAAAAAATGGGTAGTGGATCTTTCCCATTCGTTTTTTGTATGTTTACCAGGCCGGGTATAGCTTGGTTTACGACAAATCCCAGCCAGATCCCCAGAGGTTAAAAGCCATGGAGTCAAGCCATGTCGCCATGTGGGTCAAATTCGAAACATCACCATTTTTCTTGGCCAAAAGCTACAAAATCACCATAACTAACTTAACTAACATATAACTGTCTAGCTGAAGTCCCATGATAATCATGATACTCCAAGACAAATGCCATTGAATCATGATTTTGGATAGTTTTTAGATCCCCATGAAATCCGGCATTCAAAGGGTTGGTGAAATCCCCAAATCTTCCCATGTTCAAATCCCCATCAGATCCCAATCCTATGAACTTAGACCACCTTTTTTTCGGTCATTTTCCGAATGGCTGGGGGAAACACCACACCACGGCTTTTCCAGCGAATTTCTATGTTTATCCCATCGAATCATTCAATTTTTCACAAAAAAAAAAACACCATGGATTGAATCCATGGTTTTCACACGGATACATTTGCAATGAAATCTATAGGGGCTAAATAGGGGATGAACTGATGAAACCAGATACATATTTAAAATTGCTGTATCGTTTAACATGATCCATTTTGTCTGATTCAAAATGTGTAAACCACCTCCAGGTTCCAAGATTGCCAAGCCGTGACCCCCCCTCCTGTTCCAACTTGGTCTCTTGTTTCACCAGGCTCATGCAGAAGCTGCAGCCCTCCTATGCCCAGCCGTGTTTTTTCACGACGTGATTTTTCCTCTGGTTAAAGAATGGTTTGTAATGGTGAGTAATGGTTAAGAATGGCTAATAATGGTTGATAATGGACAAAAAACAATAATGGTAGGCAAATAAATGATGTTTAGAATGGCCTCTGGTTTTTTGATAAGTTGCCCGTTTATAGATATATGATATATGATTTACCTATCAAAAATGATGTTTTTGTAGCTAGAGGGAAGTCACAAATCGGATTTAATGGGAGTCCATCAACAATAATGGGAATATACATACTATGGGTACGCTCTGGTAAACTAACATAACTATGGGAAATCACCATGTTCAATGGGCAAATCCACTATAAATGGTCATGTTCAATAGCTATTTTGACAAATTACCAGAGGGTATATCAATGGGATATCTATATATATATGAGATATGGTTATATATGTCACCAGAGGGTAAATATGGTTCTAATCCTATTTTTTCCATATCTATATTGCTAGATGGTATATCCATCTTGTGATATATGAGATATGGTTTATTGCCATCCATCCCATGGTGGGAATCCACACAGAATGGTGTATAGAATTCATCCCTGTGAAGGGATTGATGAGGGGTTCCATAGTCATGAGGGTACCCATAAAAATCGCTGGATGGTGACTATTTCCATGGGAAAATCTCAATCCAAAAATGGATGATAAATGGTATCCTCATGACTTAGGAAACCTCCATATATTCTGGGCTCATTCAAAATCCCCTAGGTTCCATTCACCTTGAATGAGGCTCCAAAGTAGGATAATTGTGGTCTTCCAAAATCTCTCCCTTATTCTTTGGTAGATATAGTAGTCCCAATCTAAAATGGTTGATGTAGGAAACCTCCAGATATTCTGGGCTTTCTCATTCAAACGATTAGATATAGTACTCCTTGGCCTTCAAAATCTGAGATACTGGTGATCTGTTGCCGCCTTCCTTCGCAACATGAGGAGATTCCGAGTATTCATCAACAGAGTTGGTGGGATGGATGAGCATGACTTAACCAGCAGCGAGATGTCAACCAACCAGCTCATAATTGTACCACCAACAAAAATAAGATATGTTTGTCTTAAAGTAAAATATTGTACCCCACACTTCCATGGTTGATCTACATGTAAAAACTAAGGTAGTCCATTTCTTTCCACACTCAAATATCATATTCAGTTGCTTATAATTCACATGGAATCCCCATGGAAATTCCCATGGAAATCACCCAGCCCAACTCTTGCTTCAATCCTCTGATAAATCACCAATTCTTTCACACAAAAAATCCCAAAATCACCATCTTCGCCACATTTTCCTGGGTTTGTTTAGTCGGTGATTCGTTATTTTCCCAATGGAAAATCCACCATGACTGGGGAATCATCTATAGTGAAGATTTCTTATTTTTTTGGGGACCCCGAATCAGCAAATCCCCATTTTTTGGCTGGTGAAATCCCCATTTTTTCCCCAAGTTTCGGCCTCCTCACCAGTCTCGCCCTTCGGTCCCGCCGCCGCGTGCGCCAGCAGCGTCACGGCGCGCGGATCCGGCGGGGCGAAGGACGGCAGGTCGAGACGCGCCTTTCATGGCAAAAAATCGGGCTCAAAATGGTGATTTACTGGTGATTTAGGGAGATTTACTGGTGATTTAGGGAGATTTACTTGTGATTTAGTGAGATTTACTGGTGATTTAGGGAGATTTACTGGTGATTTAGGGAGATTTACTGGTGATTTAGTGAGATTTGATGGTGATTTCATGGTGATTTCATGGTGGGTCACTGAAGATGATTGGGATTTCAAGGTGAGCTAATGGTGAGTTTTTATAGGATCTAATTGGATTTCAATGGTGATTTCATGGGAATATTTGGGAATTCTACCGGGATTTCATTGAACTTCACTAACAAAGTTATGGTGTTTTACATTGTATTGGTTTTGACTAGTTTTGACCACCAACTGAAATTGTGATTCAATGTGAAATATGGGTGAAGTGTTGAATTTATGGTAGATATGGCTTTTCCACTGTCGAATTCATGAGAAGATCAAACTTCAAGAGCAACTTTGTGGAACATGTGGATTTACCCATCAAAAATGGTGAATTGACGGAATCTGGATTTAACCGTGCAAGTGGTGATTTAGCCGTGAGGCACGGGGTAAATTTCCCTAAAGCCTAAAAATTATCGGAAAATCTCATATACCAGTGAGTGTTATACCAAGTGGATTCTGATATAGTATACCCCCACTGTCCCATCATTATCTATTACTATCCCACTGTTATACCTAATGGTGATCGTCAGTTGGATTCTGATACCAAGTCTTGAGCTTTACCGTAACTATGTTCAACAACTCCCTTGGGAACCTTGGTGGTGACCATCCCAAAGACGTCAAAAAAACTCATGTTCTCAGTATAATAAATTGATATTAGTTGTCTAATAGTATTACCATCCAATGATTATCAGACAATTACTATAGATAAATGTTGAAATTATTAAATAAATTATGAATAGTAACTAGTATTATCATCGTATCTAGCAGTATTGAAGAAATTATCAATTCATTAGACAATTAATTATATCGGGTAAATAGATGGTTTTCATGTTATCATGTCATCTGCTATTCCCACTGCCACTATGTTCCCATCAAGAAAACAATTACCCTCCGGTGTCATCAAACGTGGCTTGCAGGGAAATCCACCAACTTATCTGGTTGGTGGTTGACCTACCCCTCTGAAAAATATGAAAGTCAGTTGGGATGATGACATTCCCAATATATGGAAAAATCATCCAAATGTTCCAAACCACCAACCAGTTATAGATGATTTTCCCATTAAAAACCCTCCATATTCATAGGGTATTTCCCATTGCACCTTTGATTACCAGAGGAGGTGTCCGATATCATCCTTGATAACCCCGGTTTGTGCCATAGCTTGCCATGTCTTGCCCAAGCAGCTGAAGCGATTTTGTGTGTATCACGTGTCATCCCATTGTGATCCTATTTTGACCCCGATATTATTACCCTCTGGTAAACGTTAACGGAAAACTATGGAAAATCACAATTTTTAATGGGAAAACTCACTATAAATGGTCATTTTCAATAGCTATGTTAAATTACCAGAGGGTATCTTCCAATACGACAATTCACCATGATTCGGTTTTCGACGAGAACCCATCGATACCGTCATTGCCCCCACTGTCCCATCATTATCTATTACTATCCCACTATTATCATGTAGTATTCCATGATTATCCAAAACTGACCTATTACTCCCGATTATCTAGTGTCCTTGTCGTGAACTCACTCGTTTGGAATTAGCTAGAGGATGATATGATTGTCTCACTGGGTTTTTCGCCAGTATTCCAATGAACACCCGCCATTATTCTATAACACTCACTGGGATGATAAATATATTGAATGATGAAAAATACATATCACTATCATAAGTGTGAAGTAATTACTTAATATATCATAAATTTACCCTCTGGTTATTTAACAGTTTGCTACTGAAAATGGCCCATAGAAATAGTTGATTTACCGAACTTAAAGATTGTGATTTTCCATAGCTGTGTTAGTTTACCAGAGGGTAAATCCCATTCAATCCCATTAAGTCCCAGTAAATCACCATTTTTCTTGGTGAAATTTCATTAAATCACCATTAAATGTACCATTTTTCCTATTCTCCACATTAACTAATCGCATCCCCACCTTGTTCCGGGTCCAGGGCAAGTTCTGCAGCGCGAAGCACAGCTCCTGGACCAAGGGGTCCTGGAGCGGCAAAAACCCGCCGCTGAGGCGAAAAAATGGATGGAATGGACGTTTCAACCAGAAAAATGGTGATCTAATGGGATTTAACCTAGGAAAATAGTGATTTAATGGTGATGAACTGGACATTTACCTGAAAAAAATGGTGATTAAACTGGATCTAATGGGATTTCATGGTGATTTCCATGGGAATTCATTGGAAATTCATGGGATTTCATGGTGGTTTCCATGGGAAAGTGCAGTTCTACATGTGGTGTCAGCAGAATTTTCGAATTTCACAAAGAAAAAATGGGATAATTTTCGGGAATCCCACGTGCCATCTGGTTGGTGGTTGACCTACCCCTCTGAAAAATGATGGAGCTCGTCAGTTGGGATGATGACATTCCCAATATATGCGAAAATAATCCAAATGTTCCAAACCACCAATCAGTCCATTTATAGCTGATTTTCCAGCTAGCCACTTTTGATTACCAGAGGTAACTAGCAAGGCTACTATCTACTCGTGCGGAAAAACATCCCAGCGCTTAGCAACCGTGGTGACTGTGATGCTCCCCTCCCGGTTCTACTGGCAAATCCGGCGGGTGGAAGATCGCCGATTGTCGGAGTGCGCAAGCAAAATACAATACCCTGTGGTAAACTAACATACGAGTAACTATGGGAAAATCACCATGCTATTAATGGGCAAATCAACTCTAAATTGCAATTTTCACTAGCAAACTGTTAGTTTACCAGAGGGTAAGCGTTTTCCACCACCAAACGGTAAACCTAGGCTTGCGTGATCAACCATTGTTCATACACTCCTGAAAGTTAAATGGGGGAAGCCAGAAAATGACCTGCGTTTGTGTGTCAGCCAGCTATCCATGGCTTTTCACTTGCAAATCAGTTCAAAAGTAGACAGCTACAAACAAATACTTCGAACATGCGAATATATCCTGTCATAAGCACTTATAGGCAGGTGTACACTACTAACATCTACTCAGTTCTACTTTAGGTGGTGCCCCCCAGTGATGTTAGTTGGTTTATAACCTCCAGTAACTATTTGATATATCTACCATGAACCCTATACAGTTAATCCCTTCATTACTAAACGTCCCCCAAATACTAAAAACAGGGGTCCATCTCCAATTTCGGAAAATTTCAGATTGGCCAATTTTGACTTTTAATTGATCCCCTTTAGAAAACAATTTAAAAATAAAGCTACCATTTGTGTGTTTCGCACCCTGATAACAAAAACTAGTCAACCCCGGGGTGTTTATTATTAGGGTCTGTCCAAAAATTTCTAAATTTTTATATTAGGGCTTTTAGTTTATTATTAGGGTCCGCTTCTAAATCCAATTTTTGACAATATTTTAATTGCATTATATAAGGAAATTTAATTGATTTTGAAATCGAACAAACTAGTTTTTATCATTAAGGTGTTAATTTTATTAATAGGGTCCGCTTCGAAATCCAATTTTTGGCAATATTTTAATTGCATTATATAAGGAAATTTAATTGATTTTGAAATCGGAAAAAATAGTTTTTATTATTAAGGTTTTAATTATATTAATAGGGTCCGTTTCGAAATCCAATTTTTGGCAATAGTTTAATTGCGTTATATAATGAAACTTAATTGATTTTGAACTCGGAAAAAAAATATTATTAAGTTTTTAATTTTATTAATAGGGTCCGCTTCGGTATCCAATTTTTGGCAATATTTTAATTGCATTATATAAGGAAATTTAATTGATTTTGAAATCGGATAAAATAGTTTTTAGTATTAAGGTTTTAATTTTATTAATAGGGTTCCCTAATAATAAATACCCCCCTAATACTAAAAACTACCTGAGGTGTTTATTACTGGGGGGTGTTGTATTAGAGTTATAAACCAAGTTCGCTAACGAAATGGGGCATCACCCAATCATCATTAATTTCATTGAATCGCCATATTTCGCGGGTTATATCCCCATTAAATCACCACTGAAATCACCATTAGCATATGAATCACCCATATCAGTAACAATATCTACTTAGTAATGGTGATAAGATCTAGTTACTACTAGCATATACCAACATCAATAACAAAAAAAAGTTACTATTAGATCTGAGTTCCTATAAACATTAGATCTAGTTACTATAAACAGTCTATAAACTAAGTTCCCAACATCAATAACAAAAAAAGGCTGACACCACCATTCAACTCGCTGACATGACCTCGACGTCGGCACAGCTGGTCCACAGCACTTCCGCCAGATCTCGCCGTTGCAAACGGTTGAGGCCTGCGAGGAGGGACCTGGTGGTCTGTGATAGCCATGGAAGCCATAGCCGGCCATAGCCCTAATCGAAATCGATGATTTTCCCAAACTAAACCTAACTAAACCTCCATTTATGCTTGGGATTTTCCATGGCGAACTGTTAGTCATAACCAGATGGTATATACTTATGTGTATATAGTTATATATACAGTATATAGTATATAGTAATCTACATATATATATATATATTTATTTATATATATCAGAGTCTGTGATGCCAAAAAATGGTGGTTGGATTAAGATGTGCCAGTGAAGCTGCGTCAAAGTAGCCATCCAAAGTTTAGCCATTTAGTTGGGTGGTTGATTCAAGTTACCCTCTGGTTATTCAACGTAGCTAACTGGAAATTCACAATTAAAACAAGAGGTTCATCATCATGTTTATCATTTATTTCTATTGGCCATCTTTACCGTAGCTATGTATCAAATGACCAGAGGGTAAATCACCATTTCTCGTTGTTAAATCCCATTAAATCATCATGAAATGCCATGAAATCCCATCAAATCACCATCTTTTCTAGCTAAATGTCCAGTTCATCACCATTAAATCACGATTTTCCTGGGTTAAATCCCATAAGATCACCATTTTCCCACATTTTCCTCATATTCTGTGGCTTCAGCAGCGCCGGAGCAGCACTCCACTGCCGCCTGCGGACCACGCGAAGCCACGCACCCCACACAGCGCCGTGCATTGCCCCAACACCTGCGCGGTGAAAAAAGCGCAGCGCGCTGCGAGCTTAGCGGCCTCTGTGAATGGTAAATGGCACTTTAGTTATGGTAGTTATGGTGCCATTAATGCTAGTATGGGACTTAATAGTGATTTAATGGCACTTTAATTATGGTAGTATATGTATATAATTCCCATGATTGGGCCAGTAATGGCACTTTAGTTATGGTAGTTATGGTGTCACCTTCTATATATGGGATGACTTCATAGTGATTTAATGGGACTTAATAATGGGACTTAATGGCACTTAATAGTGATGGGCCCATGGAGTTAGGGAAAACTAGTTAGTAAATGGATGACAATTGGGATATAGGAGGTAACAAATCAGTTACTAACCATTTAGCTAATCCCATGGCCCATCTAAGTAGTATTAATGGCACTTTAATGGGAATTTAATTGGTTGGTGGTATACCTATCCCTCTGAAAAATATGAGTTCGTCAGTTGGGACGATGACATTCCTAATATGATGGAAAAATAATCCAAATGTTCCAAACCACATACCAATAATGGCACTTTAATTATGGTAGTATATGTATATAATTCCCATGATTGGGCCAGTAATGGCACTTTAATTATGATAGTTATGGTGCCATTAATGGATATCAATGCTAGTCTATATGGGAGTTCACTGGCAAAAAATGATGATTTCCATGGGATGTCACTGGTTTTTTCTTCCTGGTGATGTATTTTACGATTTAAACCAAAAAAAACTCAGGATTCAAGGGTGATTTATTCGGAGAATGGTTGAAAATCATGGTTAGATGATGGTAAATGATGGTTAATAGTGGTTGGTCATGGAAACATCACCAAGAATAATGGATGAATCATGGATAATTGTAATTACCCAACCTGGCTTTTTTGTTACATAGCGAACTGGACAATCCCAATGTTATCCATTTTTTTAATGATAAACATGATGATTTACCTATTATTTCAATGGTGATTTTCCAGTTTGCTAGGTGAAATAACCAGAGGGTATCAGCATTTTGGTGTCGGAATGTACCAACTTGGGAAAACATGGGGCTTGCTACAAATTAGAAATACCCCATCCATTTCCAGGCGACCCGTGTCATAAACCCGCGCAGTAGCAAACCATTTGGAGGCTATAATTCAGTTCCAGGGGTATACCCAATTAGAAACCAAGATTGGGGGTGGTTTATTGTTAAGGGTACATGGGTTTACCACATTCATCTGCCTGAATGATATAATTCTACATGATTTCCCCATCATATACCCATCTCCCATCCGAATCCCATGATTCTCCTTATAAAACCACGGAAATTGCTATGAAATCCCATTAAATCACATGGTTCCTATAGATAAAACCTATAGATAAAACCTATGAAATCCCATGAACTCCCATGAATTTCCATGAAATCCCCTGACCTCCCGGTGTTTTCATCTCCCAAACTCCGTTGCACCGCTGGCCGCGCCGCTGCGCCTGGATTCGAAGTGGCCGCAGGGGCCGCACGCAGCCCGGACAGCGCCTGGCGTTTTGGGAATGCCCTGGGACCCCAAGGGGGACCGACCTGGGATGGATGGACCTTTTTTAACATGGAGATATGAAGAATAAATGTATACTATGGTATAATTACCATATTATACACCAATTTTTATGTTATACATATTCACCATTAATAATGTGAAGAATACTGGTAATATAAATATGGTAATATAAATATGGTATATGAATATTGGTATTAATACCAAATATAATATGGTAATAATATGGTATAATATGGTATAATTGGTGTGTAATATGGTTTTATATTTACCATATATTGCGAAACGTACCAAATAATATTTATATACCATATAATATGATATCTTAATACATATAGAAATGTATATGGTATAATATAATACATAGTAATGCTATACCAGATAAGATATAAGACATTTATATGGCATACGAAATATCCCTTAACTGTATGGATATAGATATAGATATAATTGGTATAATTAATGTACAGTAGCATTTGAAATATGATCTAATTATGGTTTTTCAATATAGGTGCTAAAAATATCCATCCCAAAATAACAACTCAACGCTTTTTGGATCATTTCTCAGGAAAAAACTGCGAAAAACTCTGTGTCCAAGGCCCCAAGGTGTCGCGACTTCATCGTTGCTACTCGCGACTTCATTGGCAAACTAAATCGATGGGACAAATCACGGGACAATCTTAGGAAACCATCGGTATTTTCCCATGACGATTCAATGGGGCTTTCCGGTTAAATAGGTTAAATAAAGATTCCCATGATGGGAAAACCCCAAGATTTGGATTTCCATGATGGGAAACCATGGGGATTTTTTCATTCTCATGGGTATTTTCCCATTCCCGTGAAAACCAATCCAATGATTTGGACATCAAGGTGGATATCTCTGGTCTATGATTAAAACCTATTACCCTCTGGTTATTTAACATAGCCATGGTATAGATGGCCCATTTATAGTTGATTTTCCCATTAAAACCTCCATTTATAAGGGATTTTCCATGGCTATGTTAAATTACCAGAGGGTAAAACATACAAAGCTTTACAATCCCAGTAAAAACATCTTAAAGCCTGGATCTATTGCGATGAATTGGGTAGCCAATTAGCCCACTGATCAAAGCTTCCCGGTCTTTTTCTGATCCGATTGATTCCCCATAGCTCCCAACCATGGATTTTCGAACGTCGCAATGAGGTTCGATTTTTTCCAAAAACAAGTTGTGAAAATTCTTCAAGTTCAAATTGAATCCCATTAAAATGAAATTTCATTATGGTTTACCTCCATTTATCCAGGTTGTAGATCCTCAAAAACACGGAAAATCTCATGTGAAATGAATTTCCACCATGAATTTCCCATGAAATTCATGGTTACCATCTGGTTATTTAACAGTTCGCCATGGAAAATCACCATTTATAATTAATAGGTAAACCATATATAAATGGGCCATCTATACCATGGCTATGTTAAATAACCAGAGGGTAAATTGGCTTAAACCTAGGACTGACGGCCTCCCACAGGTCTCCGGAACCTCGCCTTTTCGGCGGCTCGCGCTGCACGACGCGTCCCGGCGCGGACGTTTCGTTGGAGCCGCGGGAAGTCACAGAGGGCCGCAGGAGGGCGGAGACTTCGCCTTCGCCGGAGCTTGGGGGGTGCCACCCACAGCTGTTTTGATCATTGGATTGGTTTTGTTGGGAAAATCTTAACCGGAAACCATGGTTTTTCCCATCAAATATAGGGGTTTCCTGTAAATTTTCCCATCATCCAATTCTATGTTTTTAGTGAGCAAAGTCTCACTGGTGCTTAGTAGGGAATGGATGGGTTGCTGGGGGTTGCTGGGATGATTATTACTAGTGATGAAATGGATCATTCCCGAAAATTCCCTACTAAGCACCAGTAAGAAGATAGGTATTTCACCAGCAAAAATGGGAAATTCATGCGATTGAATGGGGTTTAGTTGGAATTTCACAAGGATTTCATGGGATTTATGTCGCTTGTTGTTGCTGTATATCGAAGTAGTTCTGGGGTTACCAAACAGCACACTGTTGGGAATCCACCTTTTGGAATGGACAAGACGGACAAACCCAGTCAGTTGCAAGTACTTTGTCCTGACATGCACTCTCACAGAGCAAGAGATCAGCATGGATGAGCCCAAGCAGTAGATCTATCTGTTCGGTTGGTGATATGTTTACTTGCATTGGTATGTATATAAAAATACGGTTTCATATGTGATTATGTGTATATATATATATAATATGTGGGTGTGTTCGTGACATATACATACATCCGTGCATCTTAAAGTGATCGTATCATATAGTTAATTTGTCTGTGTGTGTGTGTGTAGATTTATATATGTGTGTGATGTAGTGTATAATGTATGTGTATATATATACATATTAATATAGGATAATGTATGATATAATACGTATCATATAGTTTTATATAATACGTATCATATTGTGTATGATATATGTAATTATATGATTTCCCCCGGTCTGGACATAAGCCATGGCCCGGTCAACAGTCCCCTCACCATGGCACTATCTAAGCATTGCAACTGATCCCGCAGCTGCCAATCCATTGCGCGGACATGGCGGATGAGTTGAACGGGCTCGACTTCCCGGCTTCATGGACTGATCTTGGGATCCTCTGACCCGGCACCTCCCAAAAAGATGGAAAATAGTTAGAAACCTGGAAATTTGATGGGAGAAACATCATCTATTTTGCGTGGTACACGCAAAATCGGCATCTTTTTCAAGGGATCCTCGGAAATCAGGGCTAGGTGTGTTCCCACCAAATCTCGTCATCTCTTTTTAGCTCAATGTGATTTTTTGGGATGTGCTGCAGATCAGGAGGCCTGATAACAACATGTTGTTTTCAAAAAAACGGACGTTTTTGCATACAAAAAACAACTCTGAGCAGAAAGGCACCAGGAAGAAACGACTCGGTGCACTGATGATCACTGGAGGGTACCTCCACTGGCTGCCTGTTTCGCGACTAACTCAAGGGCTACAAGCTGCCAATAGTTGGGTGAGTGGGTCATGTTGGTGATAGGTTTGGTGATGAATTGACCGCCCTAACCACTGGAATGGTGGGACTGGTTTACCTGCCAACTGCTATGCCTCTGCATGGGTACATACATACAGGTGATATTTTTGCCTTTCTTTGACCTAGACGGGAAGTGATACTGCATTCCATGCTCTATTGTAAAAGACCACCAATCTGAGGCACGAAAAGCTGTACATATGTATAATTCTACCGCAATTCACCAGAAACAATACCATTGTGGTGCACATTGTCCCTTTGCTAACCATAATACCCTCTGGTAATTTAACATAGCTATTGAAAATCACCATTTTTAATGGGAAAATCCACTATTAATGGTCATTTTCAATAGCTACGTTAAATTACCAGAGGGTATTCATCTGCAACTCTGGGTGCTACTAATCTACACGTGGCCCCGTGCACTTCCTCCACTTGGAACCACCGCACGTTTTCGATTGGATGAGGGCCCTCTACCAACCATTTGCACTATCAATGACAAATAATAGTGGATATGATCTATTTTATGATGTGCTGTATTTTATGTGGATATCATAAATACCGGTCCCTCTACCACATTATGATCTACAAAAAAATTGGATACCATCCAATCAATGAAATTTGATTGGAGGGCAAATCCCACCCAAAATTTGGATGATTTTGCCACTAAAAATAGGGATTTGTGATTGATAAGCCAGATTCGTTGTTCAGATTTCAGATTCTGACCCATGGAAAATCCAACCCCGCGGTTTCTGGTTCAGAAATACCACCCGGTAAAAAGGAACTGATGGTGCAATAACCATCTTGAAAAATATGAAAGTCAATGGGAAAAATTATCCCATATATTATGGAAAATAAAAAATGTTTGAAACCACCAACCGGTTTTCCTCCTTTTGGAGCAATTCACCTCGCCATGTCATCGAACCTGTACCACTCATCGCCAACACGGCAGGTGGCAGTATAGACTTCGGGAACTACGGCTCGGGACACTAGTGACTCATCGCTTGAACTCCGAGGTTTCGGTTCCTCAACGCAGGGGCCCTGCTGCTGCTTTGAGGAACAGAAACCTCCGAGCTCTTTCCGCAAGTCCATCTCGATCTGCATCTGCCACCTGGCCAGGTGCGGTCCAGCCGGGTGTCCGGCCGGGTGTCCGGCCGGGTGTCCTCGGACTGGGTAGACCTGAAAAAACGGGTTTCATCACTTGGGTTTATGCTAGATTAGTATAACTGGTTAATGGGTTTCATATGGTTTCATAAACCAACAAACATATTTTTTATATATCCTAAACCATCATGAAATAACAATTTCTAGATGATTTTACCTGTTGCAAATTTGTATGTTCATGGATTTTCCAAGAATTTTAACGGCGTTTGATTACCAGCTAGTACTGACAAGAGAATGGGGATTAGTTTGTCCACAACAAGGAACCACAACCAATGAAAATTTCACAATTTGGGCGGCCATTGCAGAGCCAGCCAGGATTTCTCTAGAAACGCATTTATTCAATGTTGAGGCAGAAGTGTCCATATTCATCTATCGTGTCGGGGGTTACCTACTATGAGAAAAAAACAAGGTCTACTCTCCAAGGTTCAAATGGCTCATGGACTGCGGTATCTGGACAATCACCCAATCTAGCAACCCATCAATTGATCAGCAGTGAGGATTGCAATGAAAAACGACTTAACTAAGCTACGAAAAATCACGAATGTAAACGGGGCATCAGTAGGGGCGCGCAAGCTTTCCAGGACCACCAAGTCTGATTAAAATGTCCATACTTGTTTGAGAAAATCGCCCACTCATATCCCTAGTTTTGTTGGTTGCATCCCAAGTTTTGTCGGCTAAGTCCCAATCGAAAAACGAATTGGCACGAGGCCGTCAGCTCTGCACTCAAGTTTCCTTTTTTGAAGGAAGTCTGGCAGAATTGCTTCGTTTTTGATGTTGTCAAATTCGAAAATTGAGGAAGTCTCGCAAACTTTGTTTTTGTCAAGTTCAAAAATTGAGGAAGTCTCGCACAATTGCTGCGTTCTTGATGATGTCAAATTCAAAAATTTCCGGCAGTCTTGCAGAATAGCTTCCTTTTCAAGTTTGCAGATAGACAGGTAGATAGATAGACACCTAAAACTAGAACGACAACTACAACTAGACTACACCTACAACTAGAACGACACCACAACAACAAAAAACTACTACTACTACTACTACTACTACTACTACTACTACTACTACTACTAGAAATACTACAAATACTACAAATACTACAAATACTACAAATACTACAAATACTACAAATACTACAAATACTACAAATACTACAAACACTACAAATACTACAAATACTACAAATACACTACACTAATTACACTACACTAGCTACACTACACTTCTCCAGAACTACAACTACACTACATTACACAACACTACACTACACTAATTACACTAATTACACTACTCTACGCGACAACTACAACTACAACTACATTACACTACACTACGCTACACGAATTACACAACACTAATTACATCACACCACCACAACAACAACAACAGCAGCAGCAGCAACAACAACAACAACAACTGCAACTGCAACTGCAACTACAACCATTTTACAATAATTACACTACAACTACAAATCCACTACATTACACTACAACCACAACTGCACTACACCACACTGAATCCAGCAGTTGTGGGTGAGGTGACCACTGCAACCATTGCAACCACTCCAAAAACAAACACAACTCCAACAACAAACACAACTCCAACCACCTTTCGGTCCATCAGTGGGTTTGCTCTGCCATTCATGCATCACAACAACTCAACTCTCCTATAGTGTCCTATCTCTGAAACTTCCGCCACCGCCTTGTGCAGTACTACTGGTAGTTATCGGCACCTCTTTCAGCAGCAACCAAATTCGGGTGGAAATTGTTGAAAGCAAAGAAATGCATCTACCCATTGAGATTTGCCTCTGATTTTCCAAAGGCGCCTTTTCGGAAAGAGGCCAAGAAAAGGAACCACTTCGAGGATGCATGTGAGTATTTATACACTCATATATATATACATATATATATACATATATATATATGCGCAGTATATCATATATGTGAAATATAACTGAATATCACGTATGTCAAGATGGTTCACAACAGCCAACTCAGCCTTAACCTTCTAGAACGATCTTAAATGAACATCAGCAAAAATTGTTTCATCATCTCAGCATGGTCCTGTATTGCGGATATTTGTTTATATACTCCCAGTGTGCGACCCCCCCCTTTATAAGTTGGTTATGGACCCCCATGAATACTAGAGTTGTGAAGCATCATTAACCATAGTTTCTGGTATCATTAACCATGGTTTCTGGTATCATTAACCATATTTTCTGGTATCATTAACCATAGTTTCTGGTATCATTGACCATAGTTTCTGGTATCATTAACCATAGTTACTGGTATCATTAACCATAGTTTCTGGAATCATTAACCATATTTGCTGGAGTTAAAAATGTTATAACCCCACTTGGCTATCCACCGGGGGCCCCGGTCCAAACAAAACTCCCAGTGCTAAGAGGCTATCCGACCATATCTTGATCAACCGTTCAGCCACGTCAAGCTCGCCACCCTTTGGTAACTCAACATAGTTACTAAAACTCACCATGTGGAAATTTCAAAACTGGCTGGTGGTTGACCTACCCATCTGAAAAATTTTAAAGTCAGCTGGGATGATTATTCCCAACGTATGGAAAAATTCAAAAAATGTTCCAAACCATCAACCAGAAAAGGTACATTAATTACTTAATGTAAGTTATCTTAACATAGTTGGTAATTCATATGAATTCATATGCGTTATTTCAATGTGCGAAATTACCAAAGGGTACAGACATCTCGATTTTTACTGACCGACTAGAGTTTGAAAACGACGAGAGGACACAGTGCCCTCCCACTGCCAAACCTTGAAAAAAACAATGCTGAAACGGCAGTGAAATACTGGGGAAACATCTATGACACATGGCTTGCAAGAAATTCCTGGAGATCCGGTTTTCGCGGTTTAGCAGTGGCGAAATCTGTAGTACAGAGGCACCGTCTTCTGCTCGTAAACATAATAAACAGACGGCATCATGATACTATGACGCCAGGTGCAGAACGAGGTTCTGCCAAAAGATTCAAAACTCCAACCTATCCAACTGATGTGTCCCTTGACTCTC
>Ga0126342_10010750_pt1 | contig 16389 bp, 15 predicted proteins | sample Cyp1metagenome_FD_92528 | JGI IMG/M metagenome (GOLD analysis project Ga0126342, IMG submission 92528) | Coral microbial communities from Lord Howe Island, Old Settlement Bay, Australia - Cyphastrea 1 metagenome | ecosystem: Host-associated > Invertebrates > Cnidaria > Coral ... | reverse complement strand
TTGCACGTTTACAGGACTCAGTTCCTGATGGATCTATTCAAAGATCCAATCTTGTCTAGTGTAATATCCATGGTGGCTCCGACATGGTGCCATGGAGCCATTGGAGGCAACCCTGTTTAGGGTGACTGTCGACTGACCAGATTACCGAATTGACATTTTTAAGTGAGTAATTCATCTAAGTAAAGCGTAACAGTTGGCCTTTCCGTTCTGCACCTTTGGTGAGAAGTCCTGCTGCTCCGGCCGTCCCAGTGAATCTTACGGAATGCATTTCTGCCAGTGTGATGCCTGTCCGAACTGCCAGAAACTTCTTTTTTGCCACTGCAGCTTGAGTTTTCGAAGTTCAACATGACATGTACGACAACAGGCAACAGGCATGTTCTCTTCCTGCAGGTGTGGTCTCTTTGGTTTTTGGTGAGGTTGAACATATTGTGCACCTAATTCATTGGAACTCGTATAGTCGAGCCGTTTTATGCCCTTGTGGCTGACCTGACTACCGTCCCGGCAAGGGAACAACGCACGACCTTTAGGCTTGGTGGAACTGAGTCCTTTTAATTTTGTTTTTCCTTCGTTGATCAACTAGTTCCCCATTCGGTCCCTTATTTCATGCGTTCTTCCCTCCCTAGGTAGGTTGGGTCTTGCGCGTGCCGAGGTAGGCGTAGGTTGTCGCTGTGTTAGGTTGGTTCAGGCGCTTCCGTCTTGCCCCCCCTCCGCTGGTCTTGTTCCGTGTCCGTCGGCCTCCGCTTTTCTCTTCTCTTGCCCCTTTCAGGGTTTGCCCGCTCCGGGCCAGGTGTGTTGGTGTGTGTTTGCTCCCTCCCTCTTCTTTTGTGTTCCCCTCCTCGCGTCCCGGTTAAGTAATCCTTCATCTCATCTTCACTTTCATCTCATCTTCATTCCCCTTTTCACCCTCATCTTCACCTCATTTGCACGGACACCACCCTGCCAAAGGCAGGGTGTGTGTGTGTGTGTCTGTGTGTGTCTGTGTGTGTCTGTGTGTGTCTGTGTGTGTCTGTGCTGTGTGTGTCTGTGTGTGTCTGTGTGTGTCTGTGTGTGTCTGTGTGTGTCTGTGTGTGTATGTGTGTGTGTAACGTCTGTACAGACGTAAAACTTCATTTCTATATATTATATTATATATTATATTTTAAGCAGGGGGCAGAGGGATCTCCAGATGTGGCCTCTGCCAACGAAGCTCCACACTGGATGATCAAGAAAACGTACCTGCTCTATATCATATATATATATATATAGTCCCGCTCCTGGGCGCATTTAAGACGCAGCTGGGGGGGACATATACTTTATCGCTGTTGGTTTATACGGTCAATGCCTACTGTGATTATACGTCTATATATATATATCATTTTATGTAACTAATCTAATCTCATTATATGTAACTAGTCAAATTGCACGTTTACAGGACTCAGTTCCTGATGGATCTATTCAAAGATCCAATCTTGTCTAGTGTCTGTGCGTGCATTTCACTATCCCAACCAACGTAGATCCTGAGAATAGCCGCCATATTTATAGCGTAGAGGAAAGAATTGTCCCCTCCCCAACATTGCAGGGTCGTCACGTTGGCTGGAGGGGTGGTAGAGGGTCCGTGTGCTCGATATCTGGGCACAATGTGGTGATCCGAGTGTCACTGCCTCCTCCCTGCCGTTCAAACGATAGAGATGCAGCAAGGAGGAGAGGAGCCTGGGTGGAAACAATGAGGTTCTCAAATTGTCTGCCTCAAAATGATGTGTACTGCGTTATTATCTGTACACAAATGGGAAACAAGGGTGTAGGTTTGGGGGGCTTAGGAGAGAAAAAAAAAACGGCAGAAGAAAATGGATGTGGTACGATGTGGTTGGGGGTCGGCTCAACATCAAAATTATGAGCCCCAAAATTGGATGGTTTCATTCAGTGCTAAAAAGTTTTGACCCATACCTGTGAAACCAACGGAACCAACCATGGATGGAGGGATCATGGGAATGGCTTGCATCACATTTAGATTGGAAACACACATACCTACAAACTATACAGTAATCGAATATAATCACAGATCCCTCACAATATCCCACGATATTCCCATTCATTGCTGGTAAATCCCAATTAAATCCCATTTTGCTGGGTGTTTAGCACCGTATTTTGAGTGGTTCACCATTACAATCCCATTGTTTTCCTCTAAATCTCCATAAGCATCCCATGGACTTGTCCCCATGTTCAATTCCGTTTAATCCCCATGTTTACCCTCTGGTAAACGTTTACATAACTATGGGAAATCACATTTTTCAATGGGTAAATGAAGGAGAAAAAAACAGCCAGTTTCATCGAGTGTCAATAGCTATGTCAGCTATGTTACTTTGCCAAAGGGTAATCCCCGAAATCAGATGATGAACTCCGCCACCGTCCCAAGGAACTCGGCCACAATGATGAGCGCCTCTTCCTTGGCCACACGTCCACGGGTCAGGATGCAGCGGGACTCGACCTGGGCCCAAGTCGATGTGAAACAAAGAAGTCGATGTCGTCGATGTCAACTGGGGTGGATCAAAAGATCATCTGTCAATTTTCTGTTGTCAATACAATGCCATTCTTACCACCCATTTTCCTGGGAATGGTTTATTGAGTTTATTGTTTTACCACCAAAAATGCTGATGACGGGGGACGGTTTATTGTTTTACCCACATCACTAAGCTCTGTGAGACCCTAGTTTTTGGCCTCAAGATGCGTTTCGGAATGTGACTATTGGTTGAGGATTATGTCAATATATATATGTATATATATGTGTATATATATATATATTTATGAACGAACTTAACTTATGGGGCTATAATTTATAATCCAACTTATCAATTGGGGACACCGCATTGTATGGGCTTGAATATGGCAAGGGCAGTTTAAACAACTTTCCAATAGCCATTTCCAAACTAGCTTATGTACAAGCACAAGCTCTAAAAATATGGGACAGGGTAAGACTCATGCACAACTTATTGATTGGGGAATAATTTGGCTCGCTTTTTGAGGATTGCTGTAATGTCAAATCAGAGATTAATGGATGAACATATAACCTCTTCACAGGGATGGCTATCCAAAATCTTGGCTGACACCAAGTCCAACAGGAACAGTGGCTCTTGTGACTTATGACTCTTTGGGCTCTTTGGGTTAACACTTGTTGAATTCCCATCCATTTTTGGTTGGCTGAAATTTGGTCCTAATCACAGGACTTGCCCCAATGATGTTCTTTTGCAAAATGAAGGCCGAATTTGAATATATATATATATATCACACACCATATTTATACCATGACACCGTTATAACTTCCAACCAGAATGGTCTTGAACACTGGCTGGTGCCTACCAACAACATTTGGAACAAGACATCTGGGACCAAGAGTCCCCAGCGGTGGGTTAAATGAAGTCCGCATCCCATTGTTCTTCTTTAGCAGCTTGAAAAGGGCCCCATAATGCAAGTCCCCAACCAGCCAGTCATCGCTATGACTCGATCGTTTCTTGTGTTCAAACGGCTTTTGCACTCAATTTTTTGCTGTTGAATCTTCCTGTATCCCTTGAATCTCCTTGATATCAATAGGTTGTTGCTATCTAATCCTACATCCCTCCCATCAAAATCATCAAAGTGGAGTGTCCCAAACTGACCTCAATCATTTCATGGTTGGCGTGGCCAACCTGAAGCTCCAAGCAAGACCAAGGAGCTTATCACGTTCGGTTTTCATACCAAACGAGGAGCTTATTCCCGTGCATTGCCACATGATATCTTGGTTGAAAATCTCACCTGCCTGCGGATCTTCACAGTGACTAATGGCATAGGCGGCATAGTACAGCTGACCATCCCACAATATCAAACCACCTTAGGGCATGGGTCAATCTCCATATTGTTACTATATTACTATTTGTAGTAAGCTTTTCTCAACCTCCCCAAGTTCAAGGGATGCGAACAACATACTGTAGACCCTACTCACCATTTGACGCACACGGCCCAACGATGCGCGTGTCCCAGGAGCTGAGATCACCTCCTCTAAGCGCTTCGCTAAGCCCTGCAGTGCCTCTGCCTCCGGGGACGGAGAAGTCGTCGGCGGCACGAAGGCGGCGCGCAGCGTGTCCAGATTCTGCAAGGCCTACACCGACACGGAGAATTTTGGTCATCACGTTCTTTTCTCGTAAAAACATGTAAAAAACATGCCAAAAAATTGGAGACATCTGGAAATTGAGAAAACATGGAAAAAATGATCTCAAAGTAGTTTGTAGGTTTACATCGGGTAAGCCCAATACCTCATAGCCAACTTCAACATTTCAGAGCGTTTAGCCGTTTAGCCTTAACGATTTCAAAATATTGAAAGTATTGTTTCTTCAGTACCATGTGACCATGTCTAACCAAATCAAAAGATGTCAAATCATGGTTTCTAGGTGACGACCCCGGAATACACTTTGGTTGATCAATTAGAAGGTTACCCCAATATCTTGATAATTAGCTAGTAGATTGGTACCACCCAGTTAAACAGGCCACGGGTTTGTCAATCCGGGGTTGGTTGTATTAGTATGTACACATCCCCACATCTGTTGGCAAGTATCCTGCTTGGTGCTTCAGCTCCCCTGAACATCCCTGAGCCATATTTAGTCAACGGAGATTATCAAATAGGACGGAACATCAACAATTTCAAACCGCTATCCAGTATCCACACTTGGCGGTCAACATGTGCCATTTTTAGCCATTTTTCATGAGCTGTCACTGCACACCTCCGGCAACAGGGTTCGTGCTTCGAAGATGAACTGCCTATTAATTAGTGGCACAACCATTCGGTAGAGTGCACCAAAAATGGCGATGTGTGATTTTGGCATTGCTCCATTGGAAAGGGTTGACAAACACCAGGCTGATCTTTTCAGGGTGCTCCAAGTCCATCATTTGTTTCCACTGTGTGCAATTCCTCATATAATATCGAATAATCACATGTTCGAAATCATATGCTTTGATATGTTCCTCTCATCCAACTGTTCCAGTGAAAACATTTGATCAATTTTTATCCATTTATATTTGTTGGATGTTCACAACCATTCACAACCCATTTTTACCCATGCTTACCCTTTTTTTAAGGGAGTTTCACATGATGCCCTTAATGGAGTTCCGGGCCATTTTTGAGCCCAATGCTCCACCCTATCTTGACCCATGAGAATATCTTATAGTTGGGAATACGTAAAATTAATTAATTTGCACGCAATTTCGGGTATTTCATATGATTTCATATGATTTCATATGATTTCATATGATTTCATATGATTTCATGGTATTTCACATGGACAATGCCATTGGATCTATTCATCTGTTCAGCGTTGCGCTGGCGGGGCAACAGCTATGGCTGGGCCGCCAAGCTCGCATGTCACGAATGTGCCTTGAGCACCGCCAGCCGGACATGGGCAAATCTCAGGCGCCTTCCATCATAAAGAGATTTACTGGGATTTAAGAAACAAACATGGTGATGTTTTTATGGCGATTATACAATGGAATTCATATATATATAATATATATATATATATAATATATATATAATATATATAATATATATAATATATATATATATATATTATATATAATATATATATATATATATATATATATATGTATTATATATAATATATATATATATGTATTATATATATATATATGTGCGTGTATAATGGGAATTCATGCGGATTATAATTTATAGCTAATTTGTGAAAGTTTACTTGGCGCAAGCAATTTCAATAACTTACATTAACTTACCAGATAGTGCCCGGCACGCGCCGGGGCGGAAGTTTCGAAAACCGGAACTGACTACAGTATAAGAAACCAATGGCCTATAGGAAAGTTTTGGCGATGCAAAAACAATGAAGTCTTGAAATTGTGAGGTGCATCCACGAATGAGCAAATGGTGGTGGAGATGCCAATGAAATGATAGAATCCGTGCGCAGCTCACTGAATGAATCAGTAAATCAATGAGTCAATGATTCAGTGATTCAATGAATGAGTTAGCGCATCGATGAATCAATGAAACAGTAAACCAACGGGACAGTGAATCAACAAATCAATGAATCAACGACTCAATGGCTCAACGTCTCAATGGTTCAATGAAACAGTAGCGCAATGAGACAGTGAAACAATGAGTCAATGATTGAACAATTCAGTGAGTCAATGAACCAAAGCATCAATGAACCAGTGAATCACTAGTCAATCAAGAAAGCAATAAGTCAAAAAGTCAATGATTCGAAGATTCATTGAGGCAATGAATCATCCTTGCTTGATGATTCAACGAATCAATGAATCAATGAACCCATGGTTCATCGATTCAGTGAGTCAGTGAACCAACGAATCACTGAATCATTGAATCAAAGAACCAAGGAACCAATGGATCAATGAAATTTGCCAAATCTCATCCTCCAGATGTGCTCCGCTCCCCTGGGGTATTCTTGTGATTTCGAAGTGCAAAGCACATGCTTTGAAATGCAAACCAAGCTCTCGCTACAGGCTCGTGCGCATTAAGTGCTCTGAACGGGACTATGTTTAATGTTGAACCACTTCGGCGACCGCAGGAGCCACATTACACAAAAAAAACGGGTTTCGCGTTGAGAGTTTCTTCACCCGTGAATTCACACGTTCCCGAACTGTTCCACTTCCCAACTATTTGATGATGGGTGGTTGACATGATTGTGTGGTTGACATGATTGTGTGGTTGACATGATGGTGGAAATGCTGCGCTGACCATGACAATCGTCCGTAGCTCGGAAGTGTTTCAACTAAACTTCCTTTGAATGACTATGTGGATCTGAGGGAATATATCTCTACTGAACGGTTTTTTTGGAAACCAACTTAGCAGTGGGGACACCACCTTTGTACAAGTCCATGGGTATTCTAGGATAACACCCCTATTCCCATAAGATCCAAAAGCTTCTTTTCCGGAATATTGAATACGGGTTTCATATCATGGGAGTAGCGTGGGAGTAGTCTGGCAATAGGGGTCCCAACATTGGGTGTCCCTATCATTTCCACCGAGCAGAGGTGGTGCCTCAAAGTTATGTTTGTTAGTTTGGTTCCCTTCATTAACAATACATAATTGGCATCTACCAAATATTGGTAATTCCTGGTAATTCAACATTCAGCCATAAAAAAAATCTGGTCTTCCATAGCGCATGTTGAATTTCCAAGGGAGTTTTTTTTCCTCACACCTGGGCAATCCCATTGTCTATGCCGTAAGATTCTAGCATACACAGGTGTAATTTTTTTGCACATTAATATTATAGATCCAGTACTCAACCAAGGTTCATCGTTTATAGGGGAGTATGTAGAATGTATGTAGATTTTTGGGGCGGGATTACAGAAACCATGGGCTGTTAATGACTATGATTCTTTGCTAACGATGCAGCATTGCGCTCACGCAGTACGCTGTCTGCTTCCATTTCCTTGGGAAGAAAACAAGCGCATACTTTGATTATGGAAATTATTTGTATCATACTTTGGTACACATAGTTATGTCATACATCGTTTCCATACGATTATACTATATTTGATCATGTTTGATTATGTACCGGTATAGATACTATAGTTGTATCACCTACGTATGGATTCACATGGATCCACCACCCAATCCAGCAAATCCACAATCGACCGCACAGCGGTGAAGCTTGAAATAGCATCAGTTCCAAATGGAAAGAGACTGGGGCAACTACCCATGGTGAGCAAACAATTCCGGGGGAAGTGGCTTCCTTTGCCCAGGTTCAGGCCAGAATGACATCACGGGCAGAAATGGAATAAACAATCCCAAAGCATGCAGGGATGGAGAATGCGGGTGGCCAATGGGTTTCCACAGCCAGGCAAAGGTTTTAAAAGATTGTTGCCGGGCTGTGAAATGCCATGTCGGGGACCAATGAAAAGAATCAGACTTAAAGCGAACTGATTTTAGCATAGCAACCCGCACTTGGTGGCCTTTGACCCCCACATCTCATCGAGGATGAAAGCTATGACGCTCCACGCCATAGCTTCCAGCTCCACATGGAGATTAGATTACAGCGTGAAACCCTCCGGATAGGCATAGCAGGGAATAACTCTGCGTGAGCTGGTGGTATTTGTACATATATTTAGCGACGTTTGGCCCAGAACACCTAGTTGTGATATGAAGGGCCTTTGCGGCATGAAACCTGCATCAGTTGTGAAATTATTTCACTTGTCATCAATTGACATGAAATGATCCTGACACTATCATCAGTGGTAGCATCACGTGCTGTCCAGCTGTCCGCAAAAAAAACTATTCTCATATCAATGGGATTTTCAGGATCCTAAAATGGAGGTACTGTACCATATAAGGCCATATTTTGTGGGGATCATTCTATTCTATGATGCAATATGTGTGTACAGCTCTCACACCACTGAAAAAAATGCAAACTGTCGTCAAAATATCAGTTTGCAAGGACGAACAAGAGAACATGAACTTCCCAAACTCAACTAGACCACCAACTCACCAACTAGATGACTAGATGAGTTTCCCAAATGCTCCTAGAAAAAATATGTGCTCACTTTGTTCACTGCTCAGGTATGGCAGCCGTCTACCTCCAGTCACCCAAAGAACCTTGGTGAGCAAAGGATATGCACGGATGCGGGATATATAAATATATATATATATATATTCGGTACTCTTCAGCAACTAAACTGGCAATGAAAACTTTCGATTTTTTGAAAATGTAAAACACCTGAAAGAGTTAACTTCCACCAAAATGGTGAGACGTCAGATCGACCCAAGTGAGGCACGTGGGAAGCACCACGAATCAAACCGTATCAGGAGTGGCCCAGCGAACCGGTTCTACTATTCTTCTGGCATATTATGGCATCTCATGGCACCATTTCCGTTGCTTTTCCCTCTTTGAAACATTTTTCAAACATACACACACATATTGTATATATATAATATGTGCTGGGTTCTGAAAATGGGGGATCCCCAACACCATGGGTTTCAATACCAAAAAAATGGATGATGTGGGGGTTCCCCCATTTTAGAAAACCTCCTCACCTTCCATGGTGGCCGCGTGTAGCCACGAAGAAATATGACACCATTGAGATGCTTTGGACTCGGGAGAATCAGCTGTTTGAAGTGGGGAATTATTGAATACCCTCCGGTAATTTCAGCTATTGAAAATCACTATCTTCAATAGATAATCAGGTAATCATTTACCACCACTATATCAAATCATAGTAAATTTCACTTGCCACCCTGAGTTTGCCACCATGTTGTCATAATGTCGTCCCCTTGTAGGATGTTGGTTGAATCACTGTCATCCCGCCAGTCGAGTTCCCGGCGGCCATAATAGCTACAAAGGAACCAAAGAAAACATGGCACATGTGGACTACCCTCTGAGAATCAAACATGAGAATGGACATCTCCTATAAATGGACGTTTAAATTGGCAACATCATATAAACATTGGTGATGTGTCATACACCTTTTGCAGGGACTATTCAAGTCACAACATTGCAGATATAAACCACCGATAAGGTCTCCGCATATGGACTAATTTAGGATAATTTATATACCTGACTGAGCCTGACTGGGCCACTGTTCTTTTTCGCTCTTTTGGTGTATGAACTTGCATGGCCAAGTGTTTGTAAAATCTGATGAAATCCTCCTGCTCGAATGATGATTATCCGACAGGTTTGCATATGTTTGCAAGGTTTGCTTCAAACTGATTAGATAGAGTTTCACACATCTGAAAAAATCGCTCGGCGTCACCATCCCAGTCATATGGCTGAACACAAACAAGTATAGCAAGTGAAACCATCAAACATAGATACATTGTTAACTTATATTGCCATATATATATAACTATATAACTATATATATATGGTCATTTTGTTCCCTTGGATGACGGCTCAATCACCATGTAACATTTAGATTGTTTTCTGGATTCCATGGCTCCGGTAGTCCATTTCTGCTGAAAAAGCCTCCGGTCATCAGTTGATGGCTGGAACATCCCTCAACTTGGGTAGTCCATTCACAGCTTTTTGAGTTCGGACATGTCTCGGGGGATGGTTAGATGATCCTATTCCAATAGGAAATATCCCTTCTTTAAAATATTCCCAATCATGATATCATATTCCCACTATGGTATCATTAAGTTCCAGGTATATCTCTCAAGTCCCATGAAATTCCCATGAGACATGCCTTAACTCCTGTTATTCTACATATTAAATCCCATTATTTGCTGATGGTTCATGGGAGTAATATTCATGTATTAATGTAGATTTAAATATAATGCTGCGGATATGTCATGTAGATGACTTAAGTCTTAAGTATCAGTATCATTCATTCCAATATTATACCAATAAGTATCGAACTTAAGTATGAATTATGTACTTCCCATGTTTTCAAGTAATTGACAACACCAACCGTTGCCCAGGGCCTAGGCGGCCTAGGCGGCCTAGGCACCCGCAGGCCAGCTTCGATCGATCCCCTCTTCATTCGACGCAGCTGCTGCAGTGTTCAAGTTATTCGCGCGACTACCCAAGACATTGCGCCAAACACCTAGGAGAAACATGGAGAAACATGGGGAAATTAGACATAACATGTCTAAGACATAGCTTAGAGGCTTAGATTGCTTAAATGGAAAGATTAACCGCACATCTAATCTATCTTACAAAACATAATCAGTGAGGGGGTTATGAGATCAAATAGATAATTTCATGGGATTTCATGTCTAGATTAACTGGTGAGATATTCTAGACATGATTCGCCAGTTGGGGGCATCATATTTTCAAACAAACCCACATGGATTTGACTACTAGAAATGAGGATCAAGGAGGGTTTCACCAACATAGGGATTTCTCAACATATCATATAAATAACGAAATCTCACAAATACTCGCACATAAATTAACAATTCTTGAATATCATCATATGTCGGGTTTCAATATTCGGGGTGTCAAGCCAAAACTGGAATTTCACTACCAGAATGTCAGAATGTGGACTATTAAATAGAATCGGCGCAGTGTACACACAAACATGCAGAAATTGCTGCTTGGGTGGATTTACTCTTTTCCATCTTTTATGGGATCAACCTCAATGGGTCAGAATTCGGTACGCCAAACTGGGTACCAATACACCAAGTGCTCCAACAACTGGACGACTGGACGACCCCAACTGAAGAAGTTGCAGCCCACAAGGGTTCAGCCACAGTTTTGAAATCTGATCATCATTTAGAGGATAGACATGTTGGAGGATTTGAGCGTCTCATGGTGAATAATAGCAATAATAATAAAAATAGTGAAGAATAATCACATAAAATCCTTGCAAATCTCTTATGCTGTTGCTTGGTTCATGTTCAATCCATTTTTTGGATCATCGCAAGTGGTGCTTCTAAGCTTGCCCGTCACCGCTTTTATAATTCGCTGAGCCTCGATCCTTGGAAGATCTTGCGGCAGCGACAGCGTCTTCGAATGTTGCAAGGAATGTTCCGCCAGCACTGTCTTGTGGGCTGAAACTATGCAGATCTTCCTCAGTGGCAGGTGCTGAAGGGCAGCAGAAAGCGGCTGGAAACTCTAGAAAAAAACTAGCCATTAGGTAGAGGAACCATAGCAGGTCCTTGTGGAGGAGAGTCAGTCAATACCCATCAAAATATATCGAACTTCAGAGAACACCCGCTTATCTTGCCGCTTCATAAATCACAACACTTGGGGTGCCTGGCAACACGCGTAAACTTCCATGCTCCTGGCAATATTATGTAGGATTTTTGTTTGGGGGTATCCCAAATATTGACCAGCTGGGATTTACCAAAAAAGACAAACGTATTCAAATCAGTTGGGTCTGAACCCCTAAAACCAACAACACTTGTGAAGAAATTGCTGAAACAAACTCATGAATCATTCATGATATATACATTTACATGATGACACTGACCGGATTTAAGACCCCAACGTTGGATGACCACTATTTGATGAGAAGAACCAACAGTGGAGTATCACAATAACTGCTATTTGATGATGGTCGGGATATGCCTGGAGGCGAAAATGCGGCCAGCAAACCAAAATGTGAGCCCTGACCATTGCTGTGAGGATACAAGTGGAAGTTAGTCATGTGTATATAATTCAGGTGAACTCCACTAGTGTAGTTATTCAAAAGTAACCATGATATCCCGGATATCCCTCTGAATAATCCTTTTTCAATTCCTGCACCAAAACGGGTTTACTCAACAAAGGAAATCTTTGCCTATTGATGGCTACAAGTATGGTCGCTGTGGCGCGATTTGAATCGGGTACCCAAATTTTGCAAACAAAACACGGCAAACTTTCGTACAATGCCAAAAAACACAATACACCAGTCATATCTAGAGCTTTGCAAATGATATCCCATGCCATGGTTAACCTTAGATGCCCGGGAAAAAACTCAAAATACAACATATCATCTATTTATACACTATAAATATATATATATATATATTATATATATATATTTGTATTTATATTTAGATTTAGATTTATCCATCTATCTATCCATCTATCCATCTATCCATCTATCCATCGTTCACTCATTCCATATAGCTCCATCAACTGTGGCAAAGAATAGAACAAATGCATCAATTTCCAAGGTTTTCAATCCCATGTTCATTCGTGAACCGTCCATTTTTGCGGGTGTCAATGGTTAAACAAAACAAACGACAAATTGCAGCATCGTAAACCCCAAAGAGAAACATCACTATCATATATGGATAGTTATCCATAGTTCGTCATACTTCACCTCTATTTCTCTATTTTTTCTGTTGGTTTCTCGAGTATTCCATGGTTTTAGCCGTATCTTTTGGGGGCGCTCCCTGAGGTCCCCATGGCCAGTCTCCGAGGCGTTCCCTGAGCGGGTCCCTCCGGCTCCGGAGTTTCGGCGAGGCAAATACCTCGATGACCGAGAAAAAGGGAGATTGAACCAACACATATTGGGATTATGTCGTGACATTAACCTGGTTGGTGGTATACCTACCCCTCTGAAAAATGATGGAGTTCGTCAGTTGGGATGATGGCATTCCCAATATATGGAACAATAAAATTCATGTTCCAAACCACCAACCAGTTGCCAGCTCATGATTGTTAATTGTCTTTCAATGATGACCATATCGTGGCATTGATGATTGTCAATGGTGATGTTAATAATGATGGTTAATGATGGTTCTAATGGTGGATTTGGGATGGGGATCTTCAAGGTATAGATTCTATATGTGTTTGCCATAGACCCATTCATGAAAATAGTTACATACCAACTTAGTTAAGCATGGGGGACCACCTTGTGTGAACAGTTTTTTTGTATGTTATTTGTCATTCAGCTCTTTTAATTCTGGTATACATGACGTTGCCGTCGGTTGCATGCCTAGATCTATAGTACCAAGGATTCGGTCTGCTCCAAATGAACCCGGTACTTCTGGATAAACTTGGCAACAAAATTTCAGAGTACGTAACGTATTTAAAATTCCTGGATATGCATGTGTACCAGCATGTTCTGCTCTTGTTGGCTGGAAGACAAAACGCGATTCATTATATAGTCACAAGGACATGCCAAAAACAGAAGGAAAAAAAACGAGCAGTGTCTCCGAAAGTTTAGTAGCGTCAAGAACGCGTTGGAAATTCAGGAAAAAACGCCAAAAACGTGTTGGAAGTCCCAAGAGGAAACTAAGACCCGCCGTAAAGTCAAGAAAGTGTTGGAAGTTCTGAAAGAAGTTTAAGCGCGTGGCGTCCACAATGTGTTGGAAGTTCAAAGAACAAGACAAAAACGCGGCATCAAGAACGTGGTGATAAGTTCTGAGAGAAAGTTAAGAGGTCGTCTCATCAAGAAGAAACTGGAAGTTCCAAGAAAAACATAGGATCGTAGCATCAAAAATTTGTTGGAAATTCTAAAAGAAAATTCATTCAGCGCGTATAACCGTATAGCATCAAAACAGTGTTAGAAGTTCGATGAGCGCAGCATCAAGAACGTGTTAGAAGTTCTAAGAGAAAGTCAAGAGCGTAGCATCAAGACGCGCTTGGAAGTTCTAAGACAACCAAAGGAGCGTAGCATCAAAGCGGCCTTGGAAGTTCGAAGGGAAAGTTAAGAGCACAACATCAAGAACGAATTGGAAGCTGGTCAGGAGCATCGCATTATAAATATATTGTATCTGGTAAACTAACAGTTTGCTATTGAAAATGGCCATAGAAATAGTTGATTTACCCATTAAAAAAAATGGTGATGTTTGAAAGTTTTTTGTTGGTTTACGGGAAGGTAACCCACCCCCACCACCTAGCAAAATTGGAGGCCGCGGTGCATCGATCGAAATGCTTCAGGATGCAATCCTGGCCGGCTGCCAGTGGCACCCCGGAGTCTCCTGGCCGAGATGCCGTGTATAGAACCAGCAAAAATGGGGGGGTATGAAATCCATTGTTAAATTTACGTGCGTTATGTGTATATACATAAATATACAACATTATATATAAACCATTTTATATTGATGTATAATCTTAAAAACCACTATATGTAAAGTATTGGTTTGTAAAGCCCATTAAAGCACAATATAGCCTTTATTGCAATAATTCCTTAATTACCAACATTTACTCATCCCCCAGCGGGCATAGACCCAAGCATACGTTATGAATATGGTGTGTCTTAGTCATGAACGCTCACAATGCAGTGAGCGGTCGCAACCCTCCCTCCAATGTTTTCAAAGATTGCTGGAATCAATGTCTTCTCACCCAACTGGTGTCAAGCCCTACCCAATTAGCTCGGGTAGCTATGCGCCCTTTCTCACCCATCCATTGTAAGATATGGATGGGTGTCATGACTCTCCAGCAGAAGATTGGCCTTTGGCCCATACTTCTGCTGAAGGTGTGGGCGGGTGGGTAAGTTTCAGCGGGTGCCCTCTCTCTCTTGAGCCAAAATGGCACGAGAGATGGTACCATTCCATACCCACCCTCCCAGCCAAACGCATCTCACGTGTTGCTGTTCACATTACATGTTCTCTCCAACACTCACGATGCAGTGGACGATCCCAACCCGCCCTCCAATGTTTTTAAACATTGCTGGAGTCAATGTCTTCTCACTTAACTGTTTCAGCTGGGTGTCGAACCCTACCTCGGGTAGCTATGCGCCCTTTCTCACCCATCCATTGTAAGATATGGGTGGGTGTCATGACACTCCAGCAGAAGATTGGCCTTTGGCCCATACTTCTGCAGTTAATCTTCCGATGTGGACGAGGAGTCTGACTACATGGCTGATTTTGCGTTTGGGTAGCATCTGGGGCATGATCGATGGCTCGACGGAACTTGTTGTTCCTCTGAATTGGTGCGAGCGTGTGATTTGCCCGCAAAGTACCACCCGCAGAGGGTCTTCCACTCAGAGGGCAAAGTGTCGGAGTTCACCAAGGGGGCATGGATGATGGACATCCGAGATGACATTGTGTACATCCCATATTTCAGTTCTGCTGGAAGCCAATCCCAGAGTGGCATCGATGCCTTCAAACTTGTGCTCGGTGTCTTCTATCTGCGTCTTGACCTTGCGCTTGCGCATGTCAGTCTTCATGCTAGCAAGATCTTTGACCAATCGTCCAAGTCAGCCCCAATCACACGATCCTGTAGTATGCGATCATGCCGCACCTGTTCCACTTCCGGTGCTGATCCCAGCCTGTGATGGAAGGATTCCAAGGTATGTGGGGACCGCAGCGCTTCCCCACCTGCCTTTCAGTTGTATTGTGATCGGATCGAGCCCCCACTTGCACAACGGTCGGGCACCAGTTATCCTGAATGTATGTCCAGAAACTCTCCAAGAGCCCGATGCATCCTTGGCTGACCCTCCAGACAGGTCGATGGCCGCAGGAATGGTGTCGACCACACTCTGTTTGGTGTACACCGTACCTGTATTTGTAGGAAACAGTGCCAACTCACGTCCATGGAATTTGTCCTGAATAAAATTCACATGTTCCATCAAAATGTGCATCACACATGGTAGGCCCCGATCACAGAAACAGTGCCAAGTCCGAGTCCTGGTGCAACCTTTCGCCTGCCAGTCAACTTTGGACACTGGCAGTCTCAGTGATACTGAGTCGCTTGTGAAGGTCAAGTCAGCCACTTCCAGTGATGACGCCTCCACTTCTCGAAGCATAAACAGAGTGGCCGTGACTATCAAGGCGCAAGGGTTAATCGGACCTTGCCCTGACAATGGTTCTCAGATTGTTGTGATCCACCAAGTCCGCGAAGTGTGGAACGTGCACATTTCCTTGAGATCAAGTCCAAGCGTGACATCATGTGACGTTCTTTTCACCAAACGTAATGTGCTACCTTGGTTCCCTGGGTCCTCTATAAGGTAGGTTTGGGTTATTGAAGACAGAAATAAAACAAAAATAGAGTTGATACTGCAACGCTGTTGCCTTTTGTTTTC
>Ga0126342_10010749_pt1 | contig 16390 bp, 17 predicted proteins | sample Cyp1metagenome_FD_92528 | JGI IMG/M metagenome (GOLD analysis project Ga0126342, IMG submission 92528) | Coral microbial communities from Lord Howe Island, Old Settlement Bay, Australia - Cyphastrea 1 metagenome | ecosystem: Host-associated > Invertebrates > Cnidaria > Coral ... | reverse complement strand
GCGCCCTTGGAGGAGTTGAAAGCACGGCTGGAGAAGGGCGAACCGGTGCCCTGGCAGGGCCCTAGTCCATGGGATGGTGCCGGGAAGACATTCGTATTGTATAACTGTAACTATATATATATACCGTAATCTATCTTATTAGCACTAGAAAATATACTATTAGAATAGTAGATTATAGTCAATTATAGTAGATTGACCTTGTTCATATCACTATTCTTCTTCTTCTTCTTCTTCTGGTTATTATTATTACTATTATTATTATTGTTTATTGATAGCAAACATTAACAATTCGTAATGAATTTTGAGCAGTCGCATTATTAGTGGCATGCTTGTATAGCAGCTTCATGATCAGCATGATGGTCACTAGATTTGGTAGAACTGGTATGTTTCTTGATGATGACGATGATCATGATGATGATGATGACAACGACGAGGAGGAGGAGGAGGACGACGACGACGACGAGGAGGACGACGACGAAGACGATCACGACGACACCTTTCCCCTTGACGATACCCCAGAAGAAGAATGACAATAAAGAAAGCAGTCGCCGAGTCGCCGAGTATTTGGTTGCCAAGTCCCTCCCAGGTGTTCCAGGATTTGATCAAGACCAAGATTTTGGATAATTCCCACAAGGCTGGTGTGACTTGGTGTCTCCAACCCCCCATTAAGAGCCACATGACCCACCGCCAAGCCGGCATGTTGCAGGTGATTTTGGAGAGCAGGCCCAACAAACAGCTGGGAAAGAAGATGGAGGAGGAGGAGCTGAGCTGCCTTGACATCCGCAGACCGGGAGCAACCACACGTAATAATAAGGGTCTTTTATACCAAGATATACCAAGGATTGGACATCCAAAAACAACCAGAAATGGTATGAATTTCGCTGATCGCAAGGAGAAAGCGACGCTGCAGAAGCACCGCGAGACCTTGAGCGAGAAGGACATCGAGGACCTCATTAACGAGACCGTGAAACTGAAGGAGATCCAGGAGAGCGGCAGCTGGGGATTGTTTGGGCAGGTGGCTCCCCAAGAACCTTGCCATGTTGGGATGGAAGGCGTTTCTGCGCAGCTGGTACTTGGATGTTGGACGCTGCGTGGCTCATTAGAAATACACGGGTCCAAGATCCGCAGGACCTGTGGGACTCAGCCCACCGAAGCTGGGATTCGAGACCATTTTCTGCATTTGTATTTGCCCCACCCAGGATTAATATAGCAACAGTTTATGAAGAGGTCTCAATTGTCATAGCAATTCAGAAAACTGTTTTGGTGATGGTTTATTGCTCCGGCTTGGTGGCCCATGGTGGCCCATGGTGGCCAGGAGACCCCGGACACCCCTGAAGCCATGAAGACCGTGCCTGGCCTGGAGCTGTCGGACATCCCCAAGGCACTTCGTTGCATTTTCAACCGAAATGTTAGACTTTCTATCATGATTGGGTCCAGGATGGTCCAAAAACTTTGGTCAACTTTAGTCATTTCTTCAATTGTATGTTCTGTTCGGTCATCTTTGGGCTGCTGCGAGGCCTCAGTTTACGATCACAAAGTATTTTGGGGTATACGCATGGCATTTGGTTTCTTTCCCTTTGTCATGATGTACCCTCAGCTGGTTTCCCCACTGAGTTCTCTGTGGCATATTCCTCAACATTTTCAATTTTTTGTCTCCCAAATAAATTGGCCAGTTCCCCATATTTCAACCAGGTTGCTCATGACCACGGGCTTATAACATGACCACGTTTGAATTCACTGCATGAACATCAAATTCGTGGTAAATCATGTCGTCTTTCGCAGCCGTTGCCGTCCAGGAGACCCCCAAGGTCCCCACGGAGCTCGTCAGCGGGGAGCCCACAGTACTGCGTCATGCGCTGCCCACCAGCGGTGTCATCTACACCGACGTGGCCTTCGATCTCTCGCGCGTTCCAGAGGAGTTGATTCCCCTGGTGCCACTCTTCACCAGGGCGCTGAAGCAGCTGGGGACCGTGTCCTGCCCGGTTTCGGGGGACAAATATGGGGATATGACATGATATGACTGATTCAACTGTCTAGGATTGGGATTTATTGGGGATACAATAGTAGTAAGCGTGTAGTTAATGATGATACTGGTTGGTAGTTTGAAGGGATGACGATCCCCCGCATTGGCTCATGGAATGTTGGGACATGTTGGGAATTTCTACCTGGCACTGGATTTTTCTCCGGTTTGCTCTCCGATTTTTTGATGGGACAATCGCTTATAGCCTCTCACAACCAGACAAGGTTGGATGGAGGGTAATGGGAATGAGACTGGGATTAGGCACCAAAGACTTGAGAGAACCTTCAGAATTTTATTTACAAGTTATTCGGGTGGGTTTTAGTTTCACAGGTTTCTCATCATTGCGATACCACCAGCTGGCCAACTCAGGCAAAGGGTGATTTTGTGAGCCTCACCCGACGAGTTGGCATGAGCACTGGAGGTGGGGTACCCTGATGGGGGGATTGTGTTGTGCACCTGGTAAGATGTCGTGGCACCCCCATGGGACGGCGGTGCGGGTGCAGAGGCATTTCTGCTTCCACCATCTGCATGAACAAGAAGGGAGACAGCGAGCCGGTCGCATACCTCTTCATGCGAGGCTGCAGCTGTTGGGATATGGACATGGATGTTGGAATGCTAGGATGTCCATGCGATGATAAATAAGAAGTGGATAGAAGTGATGGATCTAATGATCTAATCATCAATGAATCATATCTCAGTATTGTTTAATATTGTTGGGTACTGTTGAGATTTCCCCATGTACCAGCTGCTCATACTCATGGTCTCATGGTCCTCACGCGCCTGGATCCAACGCGGTCATCTATAACAAGGGACCATCCACCAAACATGAAGATAGACTATTGACTATCTATTGACTTGTATTTTGATCGCTTTTGATGACTACTTTATTCAAGGTTTGTTTGGGAGGTTTGGGAACCATAAACCATGAACCAGTCATTTTCAGTCCATGCTGGATCCGGCAAGGCAAAGCCATGGCTCCACAAATCTCCGAGCTCAGCGACTTGATGCAGGCGCCGCAACGGCGGTGAGGAACCACACGAGGTCAACGACCCAATGGTTTTTTACGCCTAACAAGCCCAAGACATGCACTGCTGTGTCTTACCAAACATGGCCACACACACGCACATACACATATGTATCAATGTATATATATATAATATTATATATATATGTGTGTGTGTGCATGTGTATATATATATATACATATGTATATATATGTATATTATATCATATATAAATATGTATGACGTGTATATGTATAAATTTTTAAATGGATAGATATATAGCATTCATCCAGTTTCTGAATGAGAAGAGCATCCCAGAATGCGTGGGGACGTGTTTCTGGCACGACTTAGTCTATCAAGATGTCCTTGGCACAGCATCATTGCCATTGCCGAAGCATTGGGTGCGCGCGCGCATGGCGAGGAGATTGCGTTGACCACCGATTTTGACAACAAGGACCGCATTGTACAGCTGGCGAGCCAGGCACGTTCAGGCCAGATGGATTGGGTTTCGGGGGATATGGATGTGTGGACTGTGGACTGCCTGTGAGAACTGGCAGATGACAGCTTCTTGTGGAAATCGTCGGTACAGGGCCGGGCAATGAATCAGTGAAAAACGAAAAATAGACGAACATCGTCCCTTGGGTCTTAATTTTTGACCCATTCCCATATGAATGTGGAATTTCTCTCAGCTTAGATCAGCAGAGAAACATTGGGATGCTGCAGGTGCCCAGTCGTCCTTGGTCTCCTCTGGACACATGGTGGCCAACGCCAGCCTAGCGGCACAAACCACCAAAGCGGGCTGGTTGTCAGGGCAGTTCTCTGGGGTGGAACAGTACAAGCAGCCTGGCTTAGCTTCATGGATGTTGAGGATCTAGCCAAACAAATCTTTAAAATGGGGATGCTATGGGCTATGGCTGTTGAGGGAACCAGTTCAACTGGGTATCCACTCAGTTGGCTGAGATGGCGATGGACAAGGCCACCCTTTGTCCAGCCCCAGCTGGGCGGGACATGTCGCCAGCCTTGCCCCGAAGTTTCCGAGGTTCTTGTCCGAGCTGCTGAAGCGCATCGAAGATGGTGGCTGGGAGGGTGTCTTGCAACAGCTGAAGGCATTGCAAGCGTGTGCCTGGGATAGCAGATCCTTTTGGGGGAGATCTTCCTGACAGGGCATGAAGATGAGGTGGACATTTTGATATTAACTAATGACTAATGCTCCAAACCCAATAGGAGGGAAAACAAATTTGACCAGAAATGAGAGAGAGAGAGGGCAAAAAAACATATTTAATAAACATTTTGAAGTTAACGGGCACATTCCTGTCATGAGAAGAGTTATGACCCATGCCGCGATGCCAATATTTTGTTGGAAACTCCAAAGGGTCCTTTGGCTAAGAAGCCCTTGTCAAGGCTACCAAATTGGTGCGATTTGAGACCCCAACCTGACTTCCTCTCATGATCCCAGCCTTCCCATCATGAATCTTATCCACTCAGACTTTTGCCAAAATGGAATCAGCGAACATCGGTTCAGTTTCTCTTTGGCCCAAGGAATGTTGAATCTTGGATCTGAATCTGAGGCATCTTCAACAAGGCGTCTTGCACCATCCTGAACATCACCTCAGATGCGGAGCATTTGGATCCAGCCCAGGCCTCCCTCGAAAAGTTGGCGTCCAACTTGCCGGTGGATGAGCGGCTTGGACCATATTGCTTTTGAATCATGAGATTTCATGATTTATCGTTGTATTTATCGTTGTATTTACCCATATATCCATATGTATATATATATACACATATAATATCCCATATTTACCTAGAACATATATCATCATATATCTCATTTATCAACTTTATCATTGTTTATTTACCACTATTCACCCATATTTACCACCTTTGTTAAGGAAGTCATATCCTCATGGTACCGAGGTCCAGCGGCCCGGTGCTTTTGGATCCCACCTTGGGGCGCCGTGCGGATGGCATCGTGGTGCCCACACAGGTGCCTACACACACGGATAATATGGTATGATATATATATAGTATATAGCATATATCTATACTATCTATACTATCTATACTATCTATCTATATATGTATATATATATTGTATATATATATATCTAAATAGATATTATATAATATGTATGCAGTAGTCTATACTGCATATACAACTGACTATATTCATCAATATTCCAGATGATCAGACAGTTGCCCAAAATGGGGTTTCACCATTGTCATATCGATTGCGTTACCTATCATTTGGTAATCTTTGAAAATAAGCAATTCAATGGTCTATCGTCCATTTTCGCTCCGCTGGGAAATTTCCTGACATTTTTCTATCACTTACCACATGATATCATTTTCATCAGCCTTTTCCCAAATTTGCCTAAAAAATCGCATCTCCTATTTTCAGAAAAATCAAATAGGCTGCAAAATTCAACCGCATGATTTTCCCACCGGTGAAGGTCCTATAAATATGGAAAAAACTACTACCCTATCCCCCAATCCATTACCCACAAAATGGCACCACCCTCACCCTCCCCCCTGAAAAAAGATTCAACTTTTTGGGTGAAGGGATCAGGATCAAATGGAGACTATACAATACATGGCCGTCCACGTCTATAGAGGTGTGGATTCTCTGATCAACAGGTTCTAAGAAGGCATGGCCATCCATGGCACAGGTGAACTATGTCGGGAAGGGTGGCAACCTCTACGAAAGCGGCTACGAGTATCATGGCTCCGCATTGGTTGTCTCGAAACTTTTGGGTGCCACCTACCTCTGGGACAAGGCACCGATGTTGGACAGGGGAAAAGCCGAACCGTTGGGACCGTTGTGGGATACTCCACTAATGAATCTACCAGGGTTCAATAATGACAAACAAAATCATAGTAACAATAATTGGGTGGGTATAACTTATATAATCCTTCTTTTTGCATCGTTGTGCCCTAAATTCGCTGAGACTCACAACATTCACCAGGCGCCATCTTGTCACCACAGGTGCGTGTGGTGGGAGGCGCCTACGGTGGCTTCTGCCGCTTCGATCCCCGCAGCGGAGACTTCAAGTACCTCTCCTACCGCGATCCCAACCTGGGGCAAACCTTGGAGACCTACGATGGGGCGCCAGGTTTTTTTGGGCCCAGTGGGGGAAGTGGGGGGAATCGACCAGGGGCTTCAACCGGAAAGAATCATGAATGATTCATTCTGAATGATAAGCCAATCCATGATTCTGGATGGGGTTTGTTTCAGGGTCAAAAATGGGTGTTTCTTCACCCGGTTTTTCAAGAGCTCGTTTTTGCAACTGGAAACTCGAACCTTTGTATGAATGAATTGAATTGAATTGAATTCACAGATAGATCAATGACATTTGATGAATGTATATCAAGTACCCTGGGATAGGATGGTGTATCTCTGCAAAACCTTCACTGTTCGCAGGTTTCCTGAAGGATCTTGAACTGGGCGAGGATGAGTTGACAAAGGTCGGGGTTGCTGAACTGTGCTGTCAGCTCAAATCCCAGTAGATTCCAGTCTATCCCACTTCCTTATGTTGATCTTTGGGCCATTTCATGTCTTCTATCCTGCAAACAAACATGTTTCGAAAGTTCTTAGTGACCTTCGAGAAAGATAGATGTATAAGATAGTTTAAGCTGATTTAAGCCCGGCAATCCACCTTGAGATTCGCAGATGTGCCATGGTCATCCATGGTCCATTGGGTTTTTTCGGTCACCCGGCCTCGACTCGAGGCCGTGATCGGTTGCATGGGCGACGTGGACGCCTACCTGCTGCCCGATGCCAAGGGCTACCAGGCCATGCTGCGGCACCTCTTGGGCGAAGACGATGAGTACAGACAGAAGGTTCGGGATCAGTACCTTGGACCGGTCATGGTCAAACCGTCAAACCAACATGGGGCATATGAGAATTAGAGGAATTTGAGGGTGGATTTTGGAAAGGGAATTGAAATTGCCAATGATAGTTGGAGATTGTTAAATGATGGTATTTCGGGCATATTGGGGTGGCTGAAAATGATCAATTCCCACCAACAATGGATGGTTTGATGCTATAGAAATTGACCAAGATGCGCGAATGGGTCCTTCAATTTTGTCCCATACCGTTTTTTAAAATCACTTTCCGCTCTTGATTGCACAACAATTGTGGTAAACCCATGTAAACCCTCTAAAAGGCTCTAAAAGGTGCCGTTTATGCAGGGGATTTCCCAGATTTTTCCGGAGGGGCACCTCGATGGCACCTGAGGATTCTTGGCACCAAGGTGGAGGACAGCTGGGATGGCGATGGCGAAAAGGGCTGGAAAAAAAAACGGGAAAATTGTCTAGCTGGGGATGGGCATACCCCAGTTTACAGTTGTCTATATATATATGTAATGATTATAATGTATGTAACTGTATATGTAGATGATCTATATAATTACAATCTAAAAGGTATGGTTTCATATTCTTAACAGAAGTTGTGGCGGATACTTGGGGCAATGGAGGCAGACATGAGGCAGTGGCAAAGTCAGCGGCGAAACGTGGGCAATCAATGTGGCAACCACCCATGTGTGGCAAATCACATGGCGGTTTTCGGAGCAGCATCAGTGGGTGTAAGATTGTCTGGGGCGAAAGCTGTTGCCAAAGTTGTGGCACAATAGGTGTCTGATGGCAGAACAGGTGGCTGCTGGCATTTGCATATATGAATCTAATGATATTATAATATATATATATACATGTATATTCAAGAGCTATATTCGAAGCAACAATGTTTGGATACAACCACATCTGTAAGCTCTTTCGCCCATATCTGAAGTGGATGGATTTATTCCTGCTCATTTGCAGGAATCCCCACCATGTTGTGCAGCAAATCCACGGTTTTTCCTATAGATTTTTATCCTTAAACCAATCCATTGAGATATGTTGATTTTTTCAGGAAAACTTACAAGAAACCTCTGCATTCCACTGGAAAATCCATGGGTTGCCATGTGTTTCCCATAGATTCGCCATAGATGTTCCTTTGAGATTTGGGAATCTCCAACCATCGCCATGTCGCCATGCCAGGACTTCCATAAGTTCGGCGAGGCCCTGGAGCCGGTGATCGAGAAGGGCGGCATCTGTGTGGTGGGCTCCGCTGAATCTTGTGACAAGGCGAAGGAGAAGTATGGCCTGTCGCTTACCAGCCCTTTTGCAGAGGACGTGGGCGACTGGGATGACTGGGATGATGGTGGATTTTTTGGACGTCTAACTTTGTTTTGCATGCTCGAAACATACGGAATTTAGTACCACCTGAGTCCAAAATAATGGTAGAATCGACAAATTCGATGTTTTTGCGTGGTTAAGTCATCGCAATTTATGGCATTGGTTCAATTGAACATGAGGTTTCAATGATCCCACAATCAGCAAACGGTCATCAAAGCAGAAACACGGAGGAGTGAAGTGGTTCCAGTATCGCCTTGTGGCACGCCTGGTAGTTGGTGATGATGCCTTGCCAACCGGGCAGTTGAGTGGTAATAGGCCACACTTTCCCGAGACTTGAGCTGGTTGGTGATTTCGCACGTAGAACTTGGATGATGATGATCCCCACCAACTGGTCATTTGGGGGTTGAAACCACCAACCCGCTTGGTACAGTGGCATAGCTTTTACATCTTTCGGCACATCGTCTGCCCCACCGCAATTTCCATACCATATTTCACCCGCGGTTCGAAAAACCTGCACTGAGCGCAGCTTTCCCTGCTTGTCAGGGAAATGGTTAGAGCATGTTAGAGAGTGAAATTCTGTTGGAGAAGTGTTTCTGGTGTTTCTTTTATGTCGATCACCTGCTGATCACTGGCTCAGTCTAAGGGTCAACTTTACAGGGGACTTGATGGATCAGGCTCCAAATGTGGCCATGGCAGGGTGAACCAATAGTTCTCCCCATTTGTGCGCATCGCGTCGCTGCCCGAGGCTTTACTACGCGCGGAATCCGCGGAAAGCCCTGGAACTCGCGTCCGAAGCCACACAGGCGGCCGACTTCAAGGAGCAGAGTGATCAGAGTGGTGGGAGATCGCCACGGAACTGTCACTGCTTGTTTTTTCTGTCAAATTATGAGTCACTGCTTGGTCAATGAATGATTCAATCGGGGTTCCCTCCAAAGTCTGGGATGTGGATGAGAAGATCATATTTGCTGCCAGTTGGCAGTGGGCATTTTCCACCTTGTGACCTGCAGAGGATTGGTGGTGGAAAGCGCGGTTGGGCAAGGCCTATTATCAGCTAGGTACCTTGGCAGCGCATGCCATGCCACAACATGCCACAAGTTGCTACAACTTGATCCATCAAGGCCCGTCAGCCTACCTGACACCCACAGAGACACTGGATTTGTACTAGATCTGCTCATTTTTGGGAGGGTATAGAAAGGGTTTGTAACTGCGCATGCAAGCGCGTATCATTGGTAGAGATTCCCATGGCTTGATTTATCGCTAAGTTCGACCGGATGGCTACTTTGTTGAGTCCCAGTGCAGGGCAACGAGTTTGTGAATCCCAGGTCTCTTGCGCGACGCGGAGAAACAGTTTAAGAGTGCGCTCAAGGATGAGGAGACTGCTGGAACATGTTGTAAATAGGCATCCTTAGAACAGGCTCCAGGGGAACAATCTTTACTTCTCTTTATATAAATCCCTAGTTCTCCTCGTAATCAATCATTGCAATGGAAGATCTCCCATTTTTAATCATTTATTTCGAAACCTCCGTTTAGTTCGGGGCATTGCTCAGCTTATGTTTGATGACCAGTATATGATCCCAGATTCCCCAGTTGAATATCCGTATAAAAAGTCCCATTACCCTGCAGTAAACTAACATAGCAATGGAAAATGGACCATTTATAGATGATTTACCTATAGAAATAGTGATAAAATGATATAAATATTGATTTTCCATAGCTTTTTGTAGGTTTACCATGGTTTACCAGAGGGTAAAACATGATTTTTACGAAGGGCTGGCAGACTGGAAAGGAGACCATCTCTACCCACCTGGAGCTCTGTAAAGTGTACCTGCGTGGCTCGACCGGCAATGAAGGATACCTATGTTGATTCAAAATAGATCAATAGATCAACAATAGATCAACAATAGATCAACATAATATCAACTAATAGAATTTCAGGATCCTTAGGATGAAGATTCATGCTTTGATTCATGTTTTTGCTCAAAAAATGATGTCCAATCTGTTCTGAAGGTGTAATTTACATGCTAGAACTCATACGATGCTTGCTCGGTGCCAGCAAGATGCTGTGAAAATGGGATGGTTGCAGTTTGGTTAGATGCCACATGTTTGTAGAAATATTCCCATGTGGTGCTAGTGCTGGTGACAAGAATCTCCATTTTTCTTGGTGATCGCTGGCAATTTGCCCGGTTTTTCAATCGGTTCCTTCAGCGGGCCGGTCTCGAGTATCGATGCAAGACCTGAACAACGGCCTCCCCAATTTACCATCCCGTAATTAAACACAGTAGTCTATATTTAAATGGATACTTAAATGGGAAAATCATCTATACATGGGGGAGTTTCCATTGCCATGTTTGATTTATACCAAAAGCTACTGAAGATCCTTATGCAAGGGGAAAAATAGATCCTCCATGATCCTCCTATTTTTTCCTTGAGATTTAATTAGTGTGAATCATCCAGATTCATGGCATGTGCTGCCTTCGTCACCAGTCATCAGGTCTAGACCAGCCGAACTCAGCGTTGGACCAATACGGTCGGGCCGCTGAGAAATTTGCTGGAGAGACGCCCCTTGGAGAAAATCATGGACCATCCATGGGTAAATCTCGATGTGATGTATTGGTTTAAGGCAAAGTTCAAAGGAACCCAGATTTTACTCCATTGAAAATTGTTTTTCAAATGATTTTCCTTTGCCTGCAAACCAATCCAATGATTCATGTTTTTTTCGCCTTCAGAAATAGAGCTTTCAAAGGCAACATGTCTGCGTTTCGAATCATTTTTTCCTTGTTGAAGTTGATGGTTGCACATGGTTGCAGACTTACCCCCGGAACAATCTCCAGCCACTACGGTCCTTTGGCCCCCAGCCACACAGGCACATTCTCATTGGCCTAGCTCGAACCTACGACATGCTGAACTCGTTGCTGCGGGGCGTTAGCTTCTACAAGACCCTTGGCCGGGGACGGGTCTGTGGAAGCAGGGTACAACACGATGGAGAAGCTGAATGGGAATGGCTATCAAGTTCTATGAAGGATTATGAAGGGCTCTTCAAAGTGAAATCTTGTTGGCGCATCACGGCTCTGACAGGAGTCCCCCCATGCGCTTGTCTTGACTTTCCATCATTTTCCATCTCATCCAGGAAAGTGCTTCAGTTTGATGCCGTGAATTCAGAGGTGCGGCAGATGATTCCGGGTCCAGCACAGGGTAGCCTCGAAGAAGTATCGGGAAAACACGTGTCGAGGACATCACGTTCTCGCAAATCTCACGGAATACCCAAACTTCACATTTTCCACCGTTCCTGCTTTCCCCGTCTTCCAACAAACTCCGTGAGTCACTTGGTGCCGTCGATTGGGACGGGACCGGAGGCCATTGCCTGCTTAGCATCGCACCATTTCTACACCGACCAGCCAGAGTTGGCTCTGCGCTTCTATCGTCGAATGCTGCAGAATGGGGTGGTCAGTGCTGCTGCCTGGCTGAGATCGGCGCGCCAGTTTTTGATCCCATTGGGGCTCCTCTGCATAGATACTGAACATTCAACAAATTATGGATATTGGATGATATTGGAACACTATTGTTTAGCAATATTTAGCATATAGGACATCGATAAATATTATATATATAATATATATCGATTACTACAGTGGGTAGCATTGTCAATAGATCAGGTGAGGGATCATTGATATTCCTTCTTTCTGTTTTTCTCATATTTTTCTCTCAGGAGCTCTGGAACAACATGGGTCTTTGCTGCTTCTATGCGGGGCAGTATGACCTCACGCTGAGCTGCTTCGAGAGAGCGCTCATGCTGGCGGATGATGACAACATGGCGGATGTTTGGTGCCTGGGCTGGGCCCTGCATGTAACCCTGAATCTACATCTATCTATCATTCTCCCCAATTTATCAAATTTTCACATAGACCATCATAGACCCCCAGGAATGGCTCATGGATTTAGATGAAGCTAGTCTTCCAGCCCAATAAATGGCACCTGAGCCCAGGTACAATATTGGGCAGGTGGCTATTGGCGTGACTTGGCCAACGAGTAAGTCAAGAGAGACATAATATGAATAAGAAGAGAAGACCATAAATCATCATAAACCAATGGCTGCATTAATATGTATACTTGTGCACGCGGGATGGATATGGATGGATCTCATTGGCCACTTTTCACATACGCTTACTGCTGTTTGAAACATCCACTGGCTTCACCCATATGGAACGAATACTGAGAGAGGCGCCTTTTAGCTGTGAATTCTTTCAACAGAACTATATTGTTATTGAGATGTCCCGCCTACAGGGAACATGGATGGGAGAAATGAAGCAGCTTGTTGATACCCTTGGCTGCTGACACTCCTGTCCACCTGGTGGCGCGGTTGTTTTCACTCGCCCTTAGCTTAGCTGAACTCTTTGAGAAGGCGATGGAGAGAGAGAGAGAGATTAATATGTACATACACATGTGCACACATATACACACATTATCATATTAATATATATATATATATGTATTTATATATATATATATCTATATGTATGCACTATAGCGTTATAATCACCAACACCGCAGCGAGCACGTCCGAGGTGGGAGACTTGGGCTTGGCGTATCAGGCTTTCAAGATCGCCATCTCGGTGGATCCGAACCATGCGGAGAGCTACAACAACATCGGCGTGCTGGAGCTGCGCAAGGAGCCAAAGTGGAGCAGAGTTGGGATGGCAATGGATGGCATCTAATGTCTGGGAAACCCAATTTAATAACACACACACACATATATATATTTATAATAGTGAAATAGTAATAACAATATAATAATAATAGTAATAATAGTAAAACACCTACCATTGGTTTATAGCATCCAAACAAAATTGGTGATTTCGGTGATGGTTTCTTATTGGCTTTACTGCATTACATGGATAGATGGTCCGCTGGAAAGCGAGTTGACACTGGATTTTGTACAGCAAAAGAGGCACTGGCTTTCAACCAGAATGATCCGCGGCTACATACAAATTGTATCAAATTGTAATGCAAGTGCGGGGCCTTCTAGATAGAAAACAGTTTGTTTAAAACTATAGTTAACTAGGTTAACTATGGTTGAGACTAGGTATAACTATAACTATACTTAGCAACATTTTTCAGGGCTCCCGGCCTTGACTTGATGAGATTCCATGAATCTATCCACCAGCCGTCAGGGCAACGTGGAGCAGGCGCAAGCGCACTTCGGGCAGGCCATGCGATTGGCACCGCACCTCTTTGAACCGGCCTTCAACGGAGGGCTGCTGGCAGCTGGGTCAGTTTAGCTGGAGATTTTGGGTGGTAGGAACTGGAGATACCATATGAATCGGATATGACACCATCAAAAAACATGGCAGGAGGTCAAATTTTTTGGAGTTGAACCTTGGAACTGCAAGTTTTTGCGACATTTTGAACCAATAGTATGTATTTTTAAGCATCCAATTTGTGGTACCCAATTCTGAGCCTGCCCTTATAAGATATTGCAGATACGCATAGGGAAACTCAAGATTTTGTGCGAACCCCTTGTGAACTATTGGCGCATCCCGGTGGGAACCACCGCTGAGGATGCCCAGGAGGTAACTAATTGATGGGACAAATTGCCCAGATGGTTTTCCAACAGTGGGGATGCGATTGCGGCATCCAGGAATGCCCAGTGAACTAGTTACCCTCTGGTAATTTAACATAGCTATTGAAAATGGCCATTTATAGTGAGTTTTCCTATTAAAAATGGTGATTTTCCATAGTTTTTTGTATGTTTACCAGAGGGTAACCAATTTGAGGCCTTCAAGCTGGGAGAGTTCCAGGACAGCTTCGAATTGGCCAACAAAGCCCTCGAGGCCACCTTTGATAAGCTCCTAGTAGGGGTTGATGCTGGTTTTCTTGCACCCAAAAAGATGATGATTTTTTGCAAAAGCTGCACCCCTCCACATGGCATTTTTTGCTGGCGGGGCAATTTTTTGGGGGCACCCTTAGATTTCCATGAAGTCAGAAGAGGTTTCCAGGTGTCGACTGGATGGTCGAGGATTTTCACCATAGCACTGCCAGGCCTGAAAACATGTGACATGGGCTGCTAGAGGAGTATCTCTCGCCGTGCGAGGCCCTAAGGCCCTACGATTCATAGCCAACCTGCCCTGGATTTGGTTCGGAAGCACCTCACTTCCCCAGTGCTGCTCTCCACAGCAGGCTTATCCGGAGCACATTGAGAGCAAGGAGCTGATCAAACAACTGAAAGCGCATTTCTCTTCATTGTAGCAGATAGTAGCAGGGGCTCAGGTTTGACACCGGCGACATTGGCAGGATAGAACTCATGGCCTCTAGCAGTGTGTCTTGGGTTTCACTAGGTCAACAGGGTAGTCAATGCTAGCCAGCCCCAAAGTGCACCATTGAACATAGAAGTTGCCACTGTATGTAATGGTGCCTATAACTTAATATGATACTTATACATACATGCATATACATACCTGCACATGCAATATAAATAGGTGTATTGCTAACCAGTAAGACTTCGCAAGGAGTTCTTAGTTCTCAGGATGGGCCCCAGCAGTATGTGAAGGATCCTGTTGTGCTTTCAGCCATCGTTGTCAAAGCCCGATGGATTGATTAGGATGATTTGGGGGTCAACATGGGCCAGAACATGGGTCAACCCCAAAAGTGATTCATTGCTCTCCAAATGGTGACCTCAGTGACCTCTCACATTGATAGACCAGGCGTTTTTGTTGATCCTGGATGGACTAGTGCCACCTGTGCCTCAGCAGGGCGGCCACCGTGCGGCTGGGTCCCATGCGCTGGGAGTGTCGAGGCTTTAAGACATGGAAAGCGATGTTTAGGCTAGTCCCATTCTTGAACAAGCCATGTTGAAACCAAAATGAGTTGAAAGATGTTGCCATTGCTCCGGTCCTAACGCACATTGACGCATGCTGACACCTGGTACATATTTTGGAGCCCTGAAAACATTGCAAAGACCGTTGCAACGACTGTTGATTAGAGTGCTTTCTTTTTCCTGGGTCCTTTAATATGGTGATGGATTTGTATGGATTTGTTATCTCATGTTGCAACTCTGGGTGTGGGTTGAGCCAGCTCATGGGTTCACCGGCCACACAGTGACCTCAGAGCGTCCCTTGATTCGCTTCACAAGCCCTATCGCCGGGTCTGAGTAGAACCCAAGTCGAAACAATTCCATTTAGCTTGCCCTGAAGTCTAAGCAAACGAGATGACGTGGCCTGACACGAGTGGGATTCAAAGTATTTGTTGAAGTACTTTCTGGAGAAACAGTGCCTGTGAAAGCCAACATTATTTTTCTGGTTGGTGGTGCCAAAATGTTTCAAACAGTTCGTGATATCTTATGTATTCATGAATTTTCCACCCTAGCAGGGAAACTGATCCCACTAGAACTAGTAATTATTTATATATGTATTTATGGGATAGGTTGAGCCACCAACGAGTATCCCAACATGTTGTCGAATCTCATATTTCTGTTCTACATGCAGTGGATTCCAGTAGATTCCAGACCCGGTGCCATGGACAAAATACATGGCCAAAGCATGCATGTGACCTCGCAAGCCTCCGGTGCATTGCAGCGCTGGTGGGAAAAACGGCACGGCCTGAGTCTGGGACCTGAGAGGGGACACTGTAACTTCCTCAGGCTACGAATGCTTTTGGTTTCAATGGGGACAGCATCCTGTAAACAATGGGAAAATATGGGAAAATCTGGGGGAGTTCTCAGCATAATTTTGAGCTCCAGACATGAAACATTAGGATCAGATCTTGCCAGAATTCGCCAAGTGGTTTGTAACTCGGGGAAAAAATCAATACATCCCAGTTATATCCAGTTATATCCAGTTGGAATAGGTGGGTTATGGTGGGTTATAGCCAACCCACCCAGCCATCTCATCTTAGCTGTTCCCAGCTGCACCGTGCAGGCCCTGCGACCTCATGACCTGGTCAGGCGATGCCCCAAGGCGTTGCTGTTGTTGCCCAGAATGTCGCCTGCTTGCTGTTTGTTGTTTCTTGTTTGTTGTTTGTTGTTTGTTGTTGGTTGTTGGTTGTTTGTTGTTTGTTGTTTGTTGTTTGTTGTTTGTTGTTTGTTGTTTGTTGTTGGTTGTTGGTTGTTTGTTGTTTGTTGTTTGTTGTTTGTTGTTTGTTGTTGGTTGTTGGTTGTTGGTTGTTGGTTGTTGGTTGTTTGTTGTTGGTTGTTGGTTGTTGGTTG
>Ga0126342_10010748_pt1 | contig 16390 bp, 13 predicted proteins | sample Cyp1metagenome_FD_92528 | JGI IMG/M metagenome (GOLD analysis project Ga0126342, IMG submission 92528) | Coral microbial communities from Lord Howe Island, Old Settlement Bay, Australia - Cyphastrea 1 metagenome | ecosystem: Host-associated > Invertebrates > Cnidaria > Coral ... | reverse complement strand
CGGTGAAATCAACATCGAAGAGTACGAGGCCGGAGAAGCTCATGATGCAGTGATTGAGTACCCCAAATGGTTGAAGAGGATTGATTTTGGATCAAAGGTCTTACCGATCGAGCCTTGTACAATTGGGGATGCTCAGCCAGAGCTCATCAAGATCCTTCTGCTACAGATTGGGTTGCATATCCTCAGAATCTACAGACTATTCCAACGGAACTTCTGTGGAGAAATTGAAACGGCGTGGCAACACTTTCAACAGAACCAGAAATTCAGAATGGATCTGGATTCAAGAGTGCCATACCTAGGTGAGGATGAAAATGGTGAACTCATCGAACCAACTGCACAACAGATGAAAGAGCTCTACCAGGAGGTCGGCCGACCAGAACACAAAGACGACATCGGGGAAGAGGGATTCGTCAATGCATACTATGGAGCGGTAGTGCTCCAAGCGGCTGCTCGTCTACACCCTTGAATGTGGTTACACCTATGAAGATTTGAAGAACATCTTTGACGATGACGATATTGAGAAGTTGTCGAAAAGTGACACAACGAGGGATGAGATGAGGAAGGCCGCAGCCGCCCGCGAAGCCCTTGACCGACAAGATGTCATGGTCAGAAGAATCATTGCAGGTGCGTACAAAGTGAATGCCGTTTATTTCTTCAGGAACATCGACTTTCAAGACACGATCACATTGAATCCAGTTGAGATAGTGTGTGCTCTTCGACCACCACTTAGAAGAATTTCGGTGTTGCATTTGATCCTTCAAAATGGCCGACAGATGCCTCGACCTCTACTCCAAAGGCTGTATGATGCGATTGATGACTACAACCACATCAAACAACGGGATGATCAACGACCAAGGTGGGGAATCCACATGTCAGAAGCCCACCTGATTGCGATCGCTGACACCCCGGTTCCTGCCAATCGTGAACGTGCTACTCCGGCAACTGGGAAATCAAAGGGAGCCCCGAAAGCAGCACCAGCACTGGGCAGAGTATCGAAAGCAAAAGCATCATCATCGGCAACATGGAGAACCGTCGAAGCTGCTCCTCCGCCGAAACAAGCTCCAGTACCCCCGCCACAGAAAGGTGGAAAAGACCAAGGGAAAGGTGAAAGATCTTATTCACACCGTGGTGGTGACTGGAATCATCAAGGATACTATGGATGGGGATACAGACGATAAGTCGACATGACCTCTGCATAGGTCCTGATTGAACCTGGCGAAGTGAAACAGCAATCATTGCTCGTGATTTACCTCTACTTCATTTCGAATGATTTCTGAGAGGAATCTGAGCCGGCTAATTGAGAACCACATTTTATTTTTTATTTTGTATAGAGTGTCAGTGCATGAAACGCTGAGTTTCTACAGCGGTCTACATCTCAACTGACGAAGGGACGGGAAGGTAAACTTCTAGCTCCAGAGTCACCATTGTATTTTGATTTTTATTCCCATGCTTGAACGGGATTCCAATGCTGGCTACGCCACTTTGGATGAACCTCAATGATGTACATAGACTACGTCTTGTCAGCGTGCATGTGAACAGATTTTTCTAGTAGAGATTGTAGCAAGCCGCATTGTAGATTGAGAGTTCTGAATGAACTTTTAACTCTCCATAATTCGATAAATGTAAGCCTGCAAATGCGACGGAACGATTTAAGGTGCATTCCTTTGCGCGTGATCAACAAAGTTGGTCATGCGTGGGGGGTGCGAATGGGAACTAGACCACAACACAGCAACGATTCCCATGTATATATCCTTAATCATTCCAGCGCCAAGGGGACATGATTGTCGTTCCCTTTGGCTCAAGACGCCCAAACTGCAGGCTCCTGTGAGAAAAGAGTTCCATGCCGAAGTTGCGACCCCGTTCGTCATAAGTGAAAGCACATTGCATCAACAACTGCCCAAAGGAACATAATCGGGGAAAGCACCTCCGATTCACATACATACATACAGACACACACACATACATACACACAGACAGACAGACAGCCAGCCAGACAGCCAGCCAGACAGACAGACAGACAGACAGATATTCAGACAGACAGACAGACATTCAGACATTCAGACATTCAGACATTCATACAGACATACAGACATACAGACATACAGACATACAGACATACAGACATACAGACAGACAGGCAGACATAGAGACATAGAGACATAGAGACATAGAGACATAGAGACATAGAGACATAGAGACATAGAGACATAGATACATAGATACATATATACATAGATACATACCATAACATTACATTACAATACATACAATACCATACCATACCATACCATACCATGCCATGCCATACCATACCATACCATACAGACAGACAGACATACATACATACATGCATACATAGATACATAGATACATAGATATATATAGATATATAGATACATAGATACATAGATACATCGATACATCGATACATCGATACATCGATACATCGATACACAGATACATAGATACATAGATACATACATAGATAGATAGATAGATGGATAGATAGATAGATAGATAGATACGTACGTACGTACGTACGTATGTATATATATATATACACGCACGCACGCACACACACACACACATATATATACACACGCACACGCGCACACACAGATATATATATATATATACACACCACGAATCATCCAGTATCCAGTATCTTCAGATAACAAGTCCTGGAAATTGCAGATGACAGTTCCCTTGTCCATGAGTCTGGCATCACTTAGCCAACTGCTGCGTCCTGGCTCAGTCATGCCATGAAGCACTTCATCCATGATAGAAATGGGTCCAACCTCACCTGAGTTCATGACTCGTTCATGGTGAAATGCCGCTCTTGAAGCGAATGAAAATAGAATTCAATAAGGAAACCGAAATGACATGAAATGACCTGACTGCCATTTGCATGGCTACCCGCAGCTGGGGATTTATATGGATTTATTGTACTTTCTCCAGAGGTGAATATCTGGAGCAGCTTAAACTTCCACGCCGAACACCATGGAAGTTTTAGTGCCTGAGCATCCGGGTGTTCCAGAGGGCTGCATCGTGCCTCAGCCGAAGGGAGAGCCAGCTTGAGAATTTGGGAGCCAGGACATGGGACTTTCATCAACACGCAAACATGAGAATACCACCCAACTTTACATTTTAACGGTATTTTTTAGAGATTTTTTAAGAGTAAATCCACCTTCAGAAAATGTGATGATTGTTGGGTCCAGGTGAGGTTGGGGACACGAAGCACTTGGATTTGCATTTCAGTTCCGGAAAGGGTGGCAAGCATATCACAGCCCACTTTATGTGATCAATATTACCGTTGTTGTTACCGCTTTTGTTCCCTTGTTGTTGTTGTTGTTGTTGTTGTTGTTGCAGCCATGTCTAACATGTTCTACGATTACAGCATATTACAGCTGTAGGATATATCCTAACGATTAACCCCTCACTAAAGCCGCACTAAAACATGGGAACCAGGTGTCAATCCGCTGTGGCGGGACGCGACGTCAGGCTCGGGGAATGGAGGTGAGTGACCACTGGAAAATCCACCATTTGTAGACTTCCGATGTGGAAAATTCATGGGTTTTCCGGAGTTTTCCACATCATGTGAGCGTTTACCCTAATGTATGGGCTCTGGTCTTGAACCACCTGCCCCCCAGATCCAGCCAAAATTCAGCCCGCGATTGCGGCCAGGTCGTCAAGGTTCACGCGGAAATTAAAGCCAAATTTTCCCATTTCTTGGGTCAACTCATGTCTCACCATTTCTTGGAGGAACCAGGTTAACTCTGGTGAACTCCGCTGAACCCCACCGTTTGTGGACGCTTCAACCCCTTCACCGGTGACGGAGGCGTCTTTAGAGGTTGCCCGATCTCAAGCGTTGAAGTTTCCCAGTGCCCTGGCGTGGAAAAGATTTCAACCAGGGACTTGAAAAAATCCGCTAGAAACCATTGAAACATATGGAAACCCAAGAAATTGAGTTTGGAAGATGTCATGAGTTCGGTTGATTTTTTGAGTTCCATGTTGAATTTAGGAAGGTCTGAACATGGGTGAATCGGAATGTGAGCAATTGTGAGCACAAAAAAGTAGGGATGTATGCAATAAACATGCGGGTGCATTCGGTGAGAATAGTCCGCAGACGCGGATATAGAGTGACAAGCAATAACTCTCATCCAAGAATTTGCGTTTGGGATCTATATACAGGTTTTCGTTTATCTAGCTGGGAAATCCATGGTTTCGTTTTAAAACTTCCCTTGAAACCTGCCAGTGATCTCAGGGAATTGGGACTGAAACACCATCTATTTTCCAGTTGTTTTATGGTGGCGTGCCCCACGAATCCCAGCATTAAAGCTTTGTGAGGCCAACTTGATTTGCTGACTGAGCCGTGGGGCGGCCCAAGTCGGAGTGTAGATCTAGACATCTCGGTTATTTCATTGTTTTCTCTCCTCTCCTTCCCTGATGATGATGATGATGATGATGATGATGATGATGATAGTAATGGTGATAGTAGGGAAACACATAATATAATTAAACACTAACAATACAATCACACACACACATATATACTATAGTATATATATATAGTTTCTAATACCAATATAGTTCTCATCAACAACAGCATCGTTTCTTAATATCAGCAATGATAATAGTCAAACGAAGCAGTTTCCGTAAGAGAACAGAAGAAGAATAGGCGCACCTGAAGCTATGGAATTCTACACGGAATTTCCATGTAGTCGTCAGAAACACCAGCATATTTGGGACTGAACTGATGCCATGCGACTGACATCTCCCAGGGAATCCTCCATGAACATTGTCACAGCACAAACTAATTGCAACGGCAGGGAGGAAAAAACCGTCCATAGTAAGAGAGAAATAGAGATACTGACGCTAACGAAGATAAGAACAACGATAAGGATAGCATTGAGAATATGATATTGTTTCATATTGTTTAAATGATAATGTAATCCGTCCAAGAAATGGGGTTAATTATGTTTATCTTCCACCAATTAGGTTTTTGTTTACGTCTTATGAGCACAAAAAGGTCAATCACTTTCACATGTGTATTTTAGTATATCTATAGCTGGAACAAAGCTAATCCTCCATTTTCGTGAGTCAAAAGCTCAGTAAAAGAGTGATATGATTGATCTATCCCATTGTTTTTATTATATCCCTTAATATCTTATTTTATCTTGTCTTGCCCTACCTAATCTTGCGTTATCTTGTCTCATCTGATCCAACCTAATCCAATAAACCGTATCTATTTATATAGTTGTCGGCCATACAGGCAACGCCAAATGTGGCTGAATTCTTCATCGCCGTTGCAAGTCGACACTTTGTCGCCCTGCCCATGCGTTGCCGTTTCTTTGTGTCGTGCAGGTTGAAGATCGACGTGCTACAGCCGGTGGCATCATCCCGACTGGTGCTTCATCCCACACAGGTCGTGCTAGCAGCTGCTAGCGGCTACCCGGATTGGTACTAGGCATAGCTATGGCAAATGGTCCATTTATAGCGTCCATTGCTGTCGACGATCCGAGGCAAATGGTTTGATGATAATGAATGGTGCTGCGATAAATCCTTGCATTCATAGCATTATGCCATCATGAACTAACTGGGCAAATCTTTGTGGCTGGTAGAAATCAATGCTCTAACTGAGGCATGGAGGAATCATTGGAGGCATGCCATAGAGATCTTTAAAATTGTATCCAGTAGCCAAGCACTGGGCCCCCCAAAAGGACTTGCCCAACAATTTTGCAGGTTGTGTGTACCCAGAATTGGCCAAAATGTTGTGACCTCACGATATCTCACGATCACATTATAATTCTGGCCTTTTATTTTTTCCCCAAGAATTATTGCTTCATTCCGTTCACATCCCAGTCGTCTTTACCATTTGCATCCCGGATCCCCCATTTTTTTGGCCGACAGCTATGATCAGCTATGTATTCTCCATTTCTCCTCGCAAGATCCGATCCACCAAAACGTTACTTGGATAAAGAGGGGCGCTTATTTTGGTCAAGTATCTATGAAGAAGACCTTAGAATCTACATTCTTCACAGATAGTAACTATCGAAGGTAATATTAAATTAGAATTATAACATCTTTATCAAATGGGATATATTATACATGTTATCTTAGAATATCTTAGAATCTTTTCTTTCATGCACGTATTATACAAGATGACTTCTCGTCATGTTGTTCAAGTTGGGCGCTGTTACCTTTGCAGCTGATGATGTTACATCGGGATCATTTTCCTGATGTCAATTCCGGGCTTGGATGGTTCACCTTAAGCATCAAAAGAGTATCACCATATATCACCATATATCACCATAACAAAGCTCGTCCATTTTCTTGCTACTGATTTGTGAATTGTTGCGTTTGGTCTTCATTTATTTTTGGGCACAACTTGACTAATCATCCCAAGTATCCCACGTTTGAAAAACGTTTGAAAAAACTATAGAAATCTATCATGGTTTATCCGCTCATCCCACGTCGCTGAATTTTGCGTACGTGGGTTGCGTGCAAGGTGCCCCAGTTCCTTAAGTTGGTGCGTTTATAACTCCAATGTCACTATGGTTTATGGTTGATAGATCATGATATATATATATATATATAACTATATATATATATCTATACGAAATTCCTATGGTTTACTGTACCAACGTTCCATCACTGGGGCACCACGTTACGGTGTGTTACGCTTGCCGCGGGCAGCCCGGCGTTGCCCGGAGGACAGCTATTTGATGAACTTCTGGGACCGTCCCGACATGGCTCTGGGCCTCCACGTCTCGCTACTGGGACCGACTGGGGGAAGATGACTTTCCACTGATGGCTTATTTTCAGGGTCCATGTGAATTTGCAGGAGGGCATATATATATATAACACACACATATGTATATATATAACACACACAAAAATATATATATATATATATTATGTATATATTGGTTGAAAACATCAAAGTCAGTTGTATTTTGCCAAGGTGCCTGGTCTGTTTTGCACGTTTTTTTTTGTGCTGTGCTATCGCCTTTTGGTCTAGGTCGCCCTCTCTCACCCTCCCAAATCAACTTGTCTGTTCGATAAGCCCTGTCTGGGTATTATGATATTGATTTGACCATTTTACTGTATGTGAACCGTTCTTCAGCAGTGACTATATAATGTCACTGCTCATTTTTTGTGAATATCAGTTTTTTTGCAATAGAGTTACCCGCTGGTAAACTAACCTAGCGATGGAAAATCACCAGTTTCATAGGTAAATCATCTATAAATGGTCCATTTTCAATGGCTTTCTTAGTTTACCAGAGGGTATCAGCCCAAGCTGTCTTGTTAGTCCCCAAGTGTTTGCGGAAGCGATCAGCAAAGTCGCATCTGCTTTGGCAGTGGATGGGTTTCAACTGTGCTTTCCTTTCAACTTCAAGTTGTACTCTTCAACCCGCCATATAAATCAGCTTCAACATACAACCAGCAAACTTTCCACTGTAAAACTAGCTTTTCCCATTTTCCCACTATAAACCTGCGCTTTTCAAAGGATCCAGCTGCCTTGGCTCACGAACTCCAGGTCTTCCAGTGGCTCCAAAAGCCCTCCTTCGCCTGGCGAAGGCTGGAGAGACGGCCTCAGGGGCCAGGTAAACACTGGGGGACGGCCTCACAATGGTTGGTTTGCTGGGTGTTACCGGTGTTACCCTCTGGTAAACATACAAAAAACGAACTGGAAAGATCCAACATTTTTCATGGGTAAATCCACTATAAATGGGCCATTTTCAATAGCTATGTTAAATTGCCAGAGGGTACATAAAAAAAAAATGAACGGTGTACCCAATATTGATTCAGGCCCCAAATGTGACACTCCCTTGAAAGCGCTTGCTTTCCATGCCTCCGGTGACGAAATCTATGACGTAGATGTGGGAAGCCGAGCAGATTTGGAGTATGGGATGGCCAAGACCTAAAGTAAGACGAATTCTAACGTAATCTTTCACCCATACCACAAAATGAGACCGAACCAAAAATTTACGTAGGCGTCCTTTAAACAAAAAGACGTGGGGGCAACCATCCGAACATCGGCAGGAACTGCCGAGGAGCCCAGGCGCGAGCAGAAGGGGGTGGTAAAAAGGGCATTTGAGCCAGAAGTAGGGGAATTTACCTGGCAAATGGACACTTCTAACCACGAAACATAAAAGAGATGTAAGACGATATAAGCAACGAACTACGACTAAGAATGGCCATCCAGCAGCCAGTCGGATGTCTTTTTCGGAATCTTCACATAGGCCCTACACAAATGAACACCACATCGGCAAACGCCTGAAACATGCGTCCGACAAACCAAAAAGTTCCGCCCGCGCGGAGGCCGACGAGCGCGACTGGCCCCGTTTCAGCGCGAGACTACCTTGAACTTCATGGTGTTTTAAAATATGCCTGGCACTCAGCCGAGAGGTTCCAAGAAATCGCGCCACTTTACTCAAAATAGGCGATTTTCAAGGTCTATGTCGCGGAGGGTAAATTTCACAAATGGGAATTCCACCATTTTCCACACATGATATTTATGGGTAAATAATGGCTATGTCATCTATTATCAATGGTGGGTGTTCCCTGCTCACTGCGCAGCTCCAGGTTCAGAGCATGCTCACCGCCTTGATTCAGACGAGACCACAGGAGCTCTCACTGCAGTGGGTATGAGGATAGGAAGAGAATATGACAATGATATGATGAAGATCATAAGGAAGATGATGCTGAAGACGAAGAAGAAGAAGAAGAAGAAGAAGAAGAAAAAGAAGAAGAAGAAGAATATGATGATGAAGAATATGATGATGATGATGATGATGATGATGATGATGATGATGATGATGATGATGATGATGATGATGATGATGATGATGACGACGACGATGATGATGATGACGACGACGGTGACGGTGATGGTGATGGTGGTGATGATGATGATGATGATGACGACGACGACGACGATGACGGTGACGGTGATGGTGACGGTGGTGATGATGATGATGAGGATGAGGATGAGGACGAGGAGAACGACGGCGTCGACGACGACGACGACAATGATGATGAGGATGAGGATGACGATGGCGATGCTACTGTTGATGTTGTTGGTGGTGATGATGATGATGATGATGATGACGATGACGATGTTGATGATTAGTTGATGGCAGCGATGTGGAAGGTACTGGATCACCCTTTTGTACGTAGGTCCCAACCATAAGTAACCAATTTGAAGAACAATCCAGTCTCAGTGCCATGAGGCGAACCATTCTGAAAGGGGCAAGCGGTACTTAGTGCAACTCCTTTTGGCATGCAGGTCTATCTCAACGGAGAGGAGTGTACTTGTAGCCGAGAACAAGAACCAAGAGATAAAAACTGCTACGGTCGGCGTTTTGTCAACCCTTGAGGCTTTCTCTCCCAGGACTAAACAGATACATACATCCATCCATCTATCCATCCATCCATCCATCACCCATCCATCCACCCACCCATCCATCCACCCTTACATACGTACGTACGTACACACACATACATAACTATATATATACACATAACTACACATATGTATATGTACATAATGATCAACAGCAGACATCAACATTGCGCATCAACCTTTCCAACGCTTTTTAGGTTTAACCATGGCTGTCGCAAGCAAGGTGTTCGAAAAGAAGTCAGTGGCATTTTCTGAGGGAGGGCAGGGTTGGGCCCCTCTCCCAGTTGCAAAGGGCGATTCAAACGACCAGAAACAAACTCAGGACACAGTAAATACCACCATTTCATCTGGGCAACTGATCACGACGTCACCAAAATTTGTTTAAAACATGTTTGAAGCAGGGACGGCTTCAAATGTTTCGGGCAGGGATCATCCGAAGAATATGGTTTTTACTCCTCCAAGTTTGTGAATCACGTGTAATGTGGTAAACCCAATTCTAAACCATCACCAACATGATCACAAATGGATGCTATACATAAACTATCCCCAAATGGAAAATGGGTTATTTTACAGCAACCCCCAAATAGATACAAGAGTCGGAAACTTAGAAAATGTGGAGGGTACAGAGTCTTTTTCCCATCCGGGTTTTCACATTTTTGGGCATCTTTCTTCTGGGTCCCGCGAAAAAGTCATTTGCCGAGTCCAAGTCATTGAGGGTTTGCCAGGATCCGTACCTCTTCATGCTGCATCAGCTGAAGTCCGTGCGAGCCTATGTGGCTCCGACGCGGGCTTCCGAAGAGCCGGTGTGAACCTCGGCGGTTTGAGGCGCAATGAGGCGCCATGGGTGGATGTTTGCCAGTTGATGGGTGGCCGTTTGCATCCTGGCACCGTCCTAGGCTCCGGCGTTGGGGAGCCAAGATGGGATGTGCAGTGCCCAAGTACCAATGGGTAGATTGCCGGTTATACCATGGCAAACCCTCGAAAAGATTCAGAAACCTTGAGGTTAGGGCCTGAAAAATCCATGCCTGGAGCAGTTTTTGTCCTGGTGTGGAACACTATGTTCGTTTTCTTTGGGGCTTTCTAACTCATGAACTGGGAACCCTAATGGGGCTATCCTCTTTCAAATAGATGGGCTACATCAGCTGGCATTTTGTATGGAAAAAATGCGGTTCTAAACCAACAGCAACATCAATGCAGCACGCCATGGTGATCTCACTATGGGTCCAAATGTCAGTTTTCAATGGAAAACACCACGAATGACCTGAATTGACTGCATTCCCAACTGGTTTTCCTATGACGGTTGTCGATGAGTCGATGATTGGCAACCTCCAGTGCTCAAGGTTGCCAGAGATTAGAGGGACATATGGGACAGGAATCCGAAACATGGCATGGTGGATTCCCGGAACCGAGATTCTGACCTCCGCCCATCGGGTTCCACATGGTTCCACCGTCCTTGGGAAACTGCTGGGGGAGTGGAGTCCACCGCATCATTCGACGACCATTCCCCGAATATATGTTGAATACAAGCGAAAACTTAGCACCTTGGTTCAGTATTGGTTCAGTATTGGATCTATGAATATTGCCCTCCGGTCTCCTCAAAACTGGGCATTGAAAAGGGAAAGTCATCCAGAAAAGAACTCGGCGCTTTCTGGCTCCAGTGATGTAGATAGGATCCCATTCAAATTTCGTCAGCGAGCTGCGCCCCATCGTTCATGCAAACTGGTACGGTCAAGTCGTACAATCCTCACAAGGGAAACTTGGCCACAGAGCGGAAAAGAAAAAAACCCACTGACTTGGCAGTCCCAGGGTTCCAAAACCAAAGGTCGAAACTGGGCACCCTGAAAATGACTAGAAATCACTAAATGTGTCCCATGTGCATGCAGAAACTTGCAAAAGTTCCCCTGGACTCAGAAATGGGAACGCGGTCATCCAATGCATGTATTACTGACTCGTAGTCATTGTTTCAAGTGCTCGGAAACGATTCTGACCACTTGATCCCTTACCAGCATTTCCATCCGCGCGGACCCGCCGAGGATGGGGCTTTGTTGAGTGCAATGGTCAGGACAGCTTTTTGTACAAGAAAGAATTGAAAGGCCAATGTCCGTCGGCTTCTTGGCAGATCCTTGCAGCGTTTGGGCGCGTTTGGGAAGATGTTGTTGCATAGAACTGACGTGGAAATTGCCAACAAATCCCATAAGAACAACTTGTTCCAGACTAAGAACAACTTGTTCCAGACACAAAAATTGAATTCCAGTCGTGAGTGATAGGATTTGCTGGGGATGGATAGTTTCCCTCCAAGAATACCAAGGGTAAACACCACGACAACTGTTTCACCATGAGGCTTTCAGCAAAAGTGCCATGGGATCTGACCTGTTGACATTCCAAGAGAACCATCGTAGGAGTATCACCATCAAAGCTGTGGGCTGGCTGACAGCCAGCTTTCCAGTTGTAATTGGGAGAACCTCGTTACCATTTGATTATTTTACATAACAGTTTGCCATGGAACATCTGCATTGGCAATAGATGAATCATCTGTTTATATAAATGAGCCATGGCTTCCATAGCTATGTTGGTTTACTGGAGGGTAGTGTCAACTTCTTCCTGTCTCTGGGACTGTGACTATTCTATGCGGAGCGAAGTGGAGATGCCTCAAACAGTTCCAAGCGTGGTAAGTTAGTAGCTGGCTGCAAGGCCAACCAAGGTGACGAACTGTCGTTACGATATTGGGGATAACCATATTCAGGTGCTTACCATCTCCCCAAGGTGGTTTTAATCATTTTAAAAGCCACACTCCAAAGGTGACTGTGTGACTTTGGCATGAAATATACTCTTAGAAAGCTTGTTTAGTATTGAATCTATTTCTTTTGGATGCCCCAATATTGAAGGGTATTCAGCATTCTGGCCATCCACATTCCGGAAACCATCTTAAACCATCTTAAACCATCTACAAACCATTTTCAACCATTTTTGTTTCGATGTTTCACCCTGGTTCCACGCTCCCGTTGTAAAACGCTTTCCACTTCCGAACCGCGTCGTCCCGGGCCCCTCGTCAGGCAGGCAACCAGGTGACCTTCACCGTGGAGACCTCTGAGAAGGGCACCGTGGCCACGGAGGTGAAAGTTGTGGTCCCGCCAGATGAGGCCAGAATCAATGGATTGGTTTAAGGGAAAATCTACAGGAAAGCCCCATATTTAATGGATTTTAATGGGAAAATCTATGGTTTCCTCTAAAATTTCCCTTAAACCAATCCAATCACAGAAAATTTGTGGCAGAAATGGATCTTCTGTTTTTTTTTCAAAGTTCTATAAACACATGTTATATTTAAGTGTTAATGCATTTCCATGATTTTAGAAATGTGGAATTGTGGAAAACATATATTGGAATGAATTTTTGATTATCTAGCAAGCATGTGATGATCCTTTATATTTATACTAGCGATTACTGGCGTAAATAACTAATACTAATTAAGCAAAAATGTAAATATATATCACATATATATATAATATAGCTAGATAATATAACTAATATTTGCTATGATTACATATGCTCATGACAAAGAAATTAAATGGGTGAATATATACTATGCACATGGGAGGTTGCGATGCTGGGGGTTATCTACCATGCGGTGAAAAATATCATGAAATGATGTATAGAAATGGTGGAATTCATCAACAAAAGACATATTGGGAAGTTGACTGAAATTGATCACCAATTTGGGGACAGGTGAAAAATCTTCGGTAGAGCTTGACCGTTTCTGCCAGTGGAATTTCACTGGCTTCGATTTTCACCACGAAATGAAGAAATTTCCATAGTTTTCTCCCATGATGCTGGAGGTTTGTGAGGGAACATGTACAGTAACCGACATTGGGACGACCTTACGCGGGTTGCGTAACCGGCCTTTGGGTGGTGACTCAGTTGGTCGTTGTTCCACTGTGAAACCATCCGGCAAAAATCTATCCGAAAACAAGAAATCCACCCAAAAAAACCACCGAAGAATGGGACGAACATTGAGATTTTCGATTTTTCTTTTCTCTTTCTCCTCATTTTTCTGTTCATACCTTTCAAGATGGCAACGTGTGTCCTTTTCGTGAGGCCTTCTACTTTGGAGAGATCAAACGCTTCAATCCAGTGCGGTCCTTGGTGGACAAAATCTGGTCGAGTCGACGAGTCGACGAGTCGACGGGGGTACACCAGCAATGCCATGGGGCTGGTTGCTTTCCCCATCGCTGCGAAACATGGCATTTTTTTGTTGATGCCCCCAATTTCCCTGCTATTTGTTGTTTTTTCCAGCTCGACCCATATATTTGATGCTTGATACATGTTGGGTTTGACCAGAAATGATCTATACTAAGCCGACATGGCCATTGAATCTCAACATGATGCTTCCAACCCTTGCGACCCTTGGGTAAAAACACTTGGGTTTTTCGCACGCGCGAGGTGAAAGGTTACGGCTTCATCTCCTGCGAAGCCTTCCCTGATCAGGACGTCTTTGCGTTGAAGAGCGAGCTGCCGCAAGGCGCCAAAGGGGGGAAACCATGGGTGTTTTTTTTCCAACAGGTTGGTTTACCTATGGTCTATCCAAGTGTTTTTTAGGGGCAATGTTTGGCCAACATATTCTATTTTTTCCAAAATCTATTTTTGATGTTGTCCATGTTGGTTCATAGATACATCTTAGATCATGATCCACTTGACGGGGGTTGGATGATACTCCCAGGGGGTGGTCACTATGACCCCCAAATCTCGAAAATTTCATGGCCCTTCCGCCAGTTTTGGACCCAGTATATTTTTCATATTTTGGGTGCCCCACAGTATATTTTCATATTTTTAATCAATGAAATGAAATAGATCCACTTGAATTGCTTAGGCAAAAAAATACCTATTCTCCATATGGCCAGACAAAACTGGTGGCTGCCCGTCTCCAAAATGGCAGGCTTCGGACCTGAAGGTGGACATTGCAAATTCAAAGTCACCAAGGTGCCACGCCGCGTACTCGGATGGTACCCTAAGTCATAGGATTTCATGGACGGTACCCTAAGTCTCCAGTCATATGGTAAATTCATAGGTTTTGACCCATCCCCAAATATGTATTCCGGTAAATGAATGCCAAATGGGGTTTTGGAAGATTAGTGGAACCACTAAAAACTTAGAATTGGCGGAGTCTATGTGAATTTACTGGAGGGTATATATATATATATATGCAGGTTCCTGAAACGGGGGTGCCCAAAAATTATCCCGTCATTAGACAATGGCTTAGTATTGAAACCTATGGTTTAGGGTTGGGGATCCACCATATATGACCCACATATACCTGAAGATAGAATATGGATGATTTGATGGGATGCTGAACAAGATTCCCATTTTGGAGAGTTTTTTTTTAAAAATGAAAGAACGCATGTTTAAAAAATCTACTCCATTTTTTTTTTTTCTCTCTCTCTCTCTCTCCCTATATGTATGTACATGTATACAGATCCGTCATTAATATATATATATATATATATATACACATATTACACGTACGCACACATATAATATACACACAGATGGCGATCCCCAAAAAGTGGTTGAACAGTCGGAAATCTCTAAATCTGGGGGAAACATCATCGAACTGCCATCCTCTAAGCACTTTTCTAATCTTTTCTATCTATCTACCTACCTATCTATCTATCTATCTGTCTGTCTATCTATATATATATATATCTTTTCCGGTTCCTATATACATGATCGAAGGACATTTAGAAAGTCAAACTTCGGACCTATGGAAAGATGCAGCAACAGTGTTGAGTCAGAGAAGCGAAAGAGTCAGAAGAGAAAGAGTCAGTAGAAAGAAGATCAGTAGAAAGAAGATGCAGGTGCGCGCAAAGGTAGAAAAGTCGCGAAGCATTGTGTTTTTCCAATGTTTTGTGGCTCCGGAGGGTCGAAAAGGAGGCTCGCTAAAGCGGCGCGTGCGGATAGACAGATAGACAAACAGACAGATAGATAGACGGATAGATAGATACTCAGATAGACAGATAGTCAGTCATATTGATAATAGATAGATACTTAGACAGTTTGACAGACAAAGAAAGGAAGACAGAAAGAAAGAAAGACAAACTAAAATAGATTAGATTGGATTAGATTAGATTGAATAGATGGATAGATAGAGAGAGAGATACAGTAGATAGATCCATCAGATTGATTAGATTAGATGAGATTACATTCGATTCGATTAGTTTAGAAAAATAGATAGATAGATAAATGCATAGATACCTAGATGGGAACGGCGCTGATAGTCGCCTGGTGGTTTTAAGGGTGTGTGCGTGAATTTCCCATGGGAATTGCGTATGCAGCCTTGCACGCTGGTTTTTTGACGTCCCAAAAACTACTTCAACCATTGAACAATTTGCTCATGGCTGCAAGTTTTTCTGAATTATTGCCGCGCAGCTTTGTTCTGCGCCACATCCATTGCCAGACCCTTTGCTCCAATTTTGAGGAGTGGGTCGCCAAGTCACCAGTGCCTTTTGGAAGCTTCCTTGGGAAGCCAACACTTCAACGATTTCCAATCTGAATCAATGGTCTGTCAATGGTCTGTGTTCCACTGATGCTCGACAATCCCTTGGGCACTTTACGAATTGTGGAAGCATATTCTTTCTGCTGATGATTCACTTGAAAACAAGGAACTTTCAAAACCTTCGCAGCTTTGGACCATGCACGAGCACCATCAGCATTAGAAATTTGTAGGCCTTTTGAAGCTGACAGCTGAAAGAAGCTTTGAATTTTGGATCTCCTCCCATGATTCTTGCGGTGGACGGCTTTTGAGCAAGCAAACCTAGAATGTCGGTGTTGAAATAAACGAAAGGACAGCACATGTTGGAATATCTTCCGGTGGGCCTACTGTTTCAAAACCTGCAACTTTTTTTTGAGCGCAACATCATGAGCGCAACATGAACGTTAACATCCCACCCCACCCCACCCCACCCCATGATCAACGTAACATCATGAGCG
>Ga0126342_10010747_pt1 | contig 16390 bp, 17 predicted proteins | sample Cyp1metagenome_FD_92528 | JGI IMG/M metagenome (GOLD analysis project Ga0126342, IMG submission 92528) | Coral microbial communities from Lord Howe Island, Old Settlement Bay, Australia - Cyphastrea 1 metagenome | ecosystem: Host-associated > Invertebrates > Cnidaria > Coral ... | reverse complement strand
TGCTTTGGGCATGGTTAACTAAGGAATTAAAGAGTTTCAATGGTACCATGACGTCAAATCTGATGTCATGGATTGCACTACCAACGTGCATGGCAAAAAGGTGAGTCCGCAGCTTGAGTCCAATATATTAGATTCCTGTGAAGTACCTAATCATTGTAGCATACGCATGATATGTACGCTTAGCCCAATGTATTAGATTCCCATGAAGTACCAACTTTGAAATATATATATATATATTTATTTACAATAATAAATAATATACATATATTCGGTGTGTATATAGATATTCGCTGTATGGTGATCCCAATACATATATATATATATTTGATTCCATGAAGTACCTATACAATCACTATGTATATATATATATAGATATGGTTACACCATGTTACACCGATATATTAGATGCTTATGAAGTACCTAATCAGTATATCTATATATTCAATGTATGTATATATATATACATATATATATACATATATATATATATTACGTATGGCTATCTTAATTTGATATGTATATACAATCATATATTCCGCATATGTATAGCATGGCCCCTGAGGATCACAGCAGAGATGGTCTGCCCTGCGTGCAGCCAATTGTTCTGACGCTTGGGGCAGAATGCTTATATATGTATGTATATATGTATATATATATAACCGTCATTAACCACCATTACCCATCATTAACCATCATTAACCATTATTAACCATCATTAACCACCATTAACTATCATTAATTGTTACAGGGGATAATAGTAGGATAAACATGGTATATTAATGGGATCATCATTGGATAATGGGATATCTAACCAATGTGATTAAAACAATGCCGTAAACCACCCATGACTGGGAATGGTAAACATAGCACCTTTAAAAATGGTGATGACTCGGGGATGATTTATGGCATTGTTTTAACCACATTATATACATATATGTATTTTAAGCGGTATAATCCAATAAAACACTTTTCTTAATGCTTCAAAGGTTAGGTAATTAAATTATTTATTAATCATCAGTTTCTATCATTTTTCTTAATCATTGTTGATAATGTTAATGATTAAAATTTCGAAAAAAAAAAAAAAAAACATCACATCCTGGTCGACTTTGTGGTTGGTTCATGACGGTTGATTAGCAACACTACTATGAAGATCCTCTGGTAATGACTAACGGTTAGCTATTGAAAATGGCCCAGTCGAAATAGTGGATTTACCCAGCTAGAACATGGTGATTTTCCATAGTTTTTTTGCATGTTTACCAGAGGGTATATATGAAGTATAATATTATTCCATCCGTGATTGTTAAGAATGTTTTCATCATGGTACCTTTATTGTCAATGATTCATGGTAACATTTGACACTAATCCCATAAACACACGAAGATTCTATGGCTGTTTGAAATAGCTATGAAACCCAATAACATTGTGGTTTAATAAGGCATGAAAGGTATAAGTCAAGTGTCAAGAGGCAGTCAATGATTGTTGATAATGGTGCTAATATGATCAATGATTAATTGTAATGGTGAATACAATAATGGCTAATCATGATTATGATTGATCATCGATTTTTAATAATTGCTTTAATGCTGGTCAATGATTGTTGACAATGTTGAGTATTTTAAAGGATTGTTAATCATGGAATCATGATGGTTGCGATGGTCCTTTTTTGGGTTATGAAACCACCTTAGAAGAAACAGCACTTCCCATCTCAGGATTCCAAATTCAAGGCCTAGGGGACCATTCGAATTAGCACCGAGGCTACTACCATTCCAACGCCCATGCCGGGAGACCGTGCGATGAGTGCCGTTGGGGCTGCTGTTGTCACCAGTGGATGACTGATGTTGACAGCTGGCCACCCTGCCAACTTGAGTGGCTGCACTTGGCTGAATTTCCGGAGTTTCCAAAGTTCATGTCTGTATATTTTCTCCAGGACTACTTCATTGATGATGAAGCTTTCTTGAAACTTTCAGTTAGGTTGACATGAGATGTTTTAACTGTGTGTAGGAAGCGGGGCCTGTGATGTGTCACTTTATTGCTCACCTTTTCCGTGGTTCTCAAGTTTGACCGAAATTCTCAGGTGGATGTGAAATTCAATCATTGATATTGATAACTCCGACATTTTCCCACTGTATTGTCTAGAGTCTAGCTGCTTCTGTAGGTTCTGTATAATGTGATAAACCCAATCATAAACCATCCCAACAATCACCATTCTTGTGTCTTCTATGCTTACCCCAAATGAAACCAAATGATAGGTTTATGGAATTGGGTTTCCCACACTTACAATATATTCCCAATAAATTTCTTGGGTCCAGGATGGACCTCACGCGAGAGGCCGTTTGCTCCATTGGTTGGTTGCATGGTTAACGGTTAACCGACCATTTTCTGGGTCAAAAAAGTCAAATGAGTTTTCCAGGTTTGTCTACCTACCTGCCTGCCTGCCTGCTTCTATCTACCTATCTATGTATCTATCTATTTGCCCATCTATCTATTTATCTAATTTATCTTTCAATTATCTATCTCTATCCATTTATGATCTATCTATCTATTTATCTATCTATCTATCTATCTATCCATCTATCGATCTATCGATCTACCGATCTATCGATCTATCTATCTATCTATCTACCTAACTAAACAGATTTGGGAATAATATAGGCATATGTACCTATATGTGAGACATACTCAGAATCTAAAAACAGCAGTATACAGTCCACACTCCAAGAGGATTCTATGTATCTACAAGTGTGGTAAGCCCAATGCCCCAACAAAAAATCAGGGTTTGGTTGTTTTTCAGCCATCTTAACCAACTTAGACCCTGCCAGTAGAGTGCGGCTGCGATCTAGCCCTGTTGGTTGATGATGAGTTCGGGAAGTATACTACCCAATTTTTTGTTGGTGATTATACCGTATAATCCAAGAACAGGGAATCCCTACCAACCAGTATTTCATGCAATGACAGAGGGGTTTGTTTTGAACACTGCTCATGTTGCAAATAAATACATCGTATACGGAGAGTCAGACAGATATATCAATGCGTATCTGAATTATTGCCCTCTGGTAATTCAACATAGCTATTATGGACAATAGCCCACCCAGTTCCATGATTTATCGTGTTTTTTTGCAAATATAGTGATTTTCCAGTTTGCAAATCATGACAGATTACCAGAGTGTATGTGAACATATGTGGAGTGTGCATTGAGATAGATCTATATCTATAGATGGACATCTAAGATCTACATATTTATCTGGGTATATATATATATATATACAATGATATATATATATATATATCATTTAGATTTCTATGAAATACCCCCAACTCATCCAGGTGTCATGGATGACGACCATTGAAACTTAACCGTTGTTTCAACGGTTGAACGATCTGACGACCTGACGAGGTACAGCCGCCAGATCTCTCGGCAGCTCAAAGAGATGAAATCCAGCGGCCCGTGGCCTGGTGTTCGGCCGGATGTGGGGGGCCGCCACGTGCTCCAAATCCCATGACGGATCCGGCTGGTGCTGGTAGAAAAATGCTAACATAAAGGGGGTATATTGATGGGATCCATGTTAGCATATATACATTATATACCAGCACCAGCCGGATCCGTCATGGGAATGAGGCTTCCATCAATGGGGGATCCCCCAAGCGAGCTATGGATGGTAACTGGATGGTGTATAAATCATGGAAAATCCCATGGAAAATCACATGGATGATTTAGGGGCTACCCCCATGAATTGGAAGCCACCAAATCTAAAACGGATGTTTTCGGAGAAATTCACCAGAATGGAACGGGAAATCCCTGTTGATCTTCTACAATCTTGGTAAAACTAATCCTGAAGGCCACAAACAAATCCCTTGTTTTGTGACATGTTATGCACAACTGACGAGGAATGGAACGGGATGGCCTGGGCGACCCCAAAGGGCCAGATCTGGTGCGACCATTTCTGGCCTGGACTCTGCTGAAACTGTGGATGATTTTCATTTTTTTGAGTCCACCAAAAAAAACAATCAGACCAGTTTGAAAAGTAATGACATAGTTATATACATAGTTGAGGTGACGTGAAAAGAATCCCTGAGGCAAGTGGGAAACATCCATCCGCTTCATCAGTTTGGGGCCCACTTAAACCCTTGCATCTTGATGATCTGAGCGTACTTGGCCAGCAGTTTCACATCCGTAAGGACTCAAATTGTAAGGTTCACAACTTCTTGGGTCGTCCATTCAGAATTCCAAGAATTATAATTAAAAAGTGACGTCGGCTAAACAAGCATTCTGTGACAGCCCGTATTGCACGATATCTCACTGCTTCAGATGAGCTGTGCAGCAAGAGAGTTGCTTGATGTTGCTGAAAGTCTGAAAGGCTTTGCTCAGCATCAACTAATCAACTAGACTATGTGTGTTTCTTCGCACAAATTGCCGTTAGATAGTGTTTTCAGCTCCCCCAACAAATAAGAGGATCAATCCTGAATGGCCGCAGCAAATCTCCGTTGTTTCAGCTGTCATCTCAGGTTGGCAGATGCAAAGCAATGTCCAAAGTGTGGCCTGCACACCGTGTACCTTGGACGAAGTTTTCCACAGTTTCTGTCCGGAAAGCCACGGCAAAAATATGCAAAAAGGCCACGGACATCGGCCATCTTTTCTTGTTGATCTCGTTGCCAAAAGTCACATTTGTGTTTGTCTGAAATAGGCTAGCCCACAATCCCATAGTTCATCCAGTGGGGTATATATCACTATTGTGATACATTTTTTGGATATCAAATGTTGCCAAAAGTCACATTTGTGTTCCCTATTCAATCACATTTTTGGGGGTATATACAGTGTACCCCATTGCCAGACAATTTGTTTCTCACTTTTTGTGAATACATTGGCTATCTACAATCCATCCACAAAAAAATGTTTACCTAAACCAACGATGATCAACAAAGCACCAAGGATTTCATGCTGGTATGCTATAATCCCATCCTCCGATGTGAAATACCCCCTACAAATAGAACAGAGACTGGTACCCAAAAATGAACAAATCCACTACCAAATCAAGGGGGGGCCTTAGATTACGATGTGTTTCTCGGAATTCTTCATGCCATGGCCACCTCCCAAGCTGGCATCAAACCAGTTCTAAGCCCTGATGTCGACCTCGGTCCCTTGAAACAGACTTGGCTTTGTGCATAAAAAATGTTGGGAAAGCTGTGGAAAACCCAGCATGCGCATTCCATATAAACACCATATCAAAATCCGGTAAAAAAACAACTGGAATAAGAACTACCCATTCTTTTCAGCCAAAGCTGCCGAGGAAGCTGAGCGGATGCAATCACATGACATGCGCCGAGAGGACTGAGGGCGGAAACATGCGGAAGGCCCGAGTTATATGTGCCATGGAATGGCAATCCCGCTATTGGGCTTTACAGTAGTAAACCCAGTAGGAATCCCCCTAGACCGTCCGAGAAGCACTATTGTTGTTCTCATTTTGAATATATATATATATATGTATACTATGTATATATATATGTATATATGTATATATGTCTGTCATATATAATATTAATTATTTCATGTAGTATATTTCATTGATTGTCCTCATGATTCTGGGAGGATTGCATCAATGATATCATGTTTCAAGAAACCTGTGGCTCAAATATCAAGTACGGTTGTTGGAATTGGTGGCATACCCATTCTTGCTTGGTGAAACACATGCCTTGGTGAAACCAACTGGAGGTTTCCCCAAATCTTCCATTTTGCTAGGATTTTCCATGAAATGAACCATCCATTTGGGGGTAGCCCCATTCATGGAAGGAGCCAATGGTTGTTGTTTTTTCAACATGTTGAGTCACCATTCACCCGTCATCAGTCCTAGGAGCTGTGGGGCCCATTGGTGTTGGATTTGCGAAGAGCAGATCGTAGGTTCGGACACTGCGGAAATGGGAATCTCGGAAATAGCAAAAGCCTGGATGACTTGGTGCATCCTAAAACGCCATAAAACGACTCGAAAGTGGTTGGTAACCGTTGGCGTTTAACCCTGGACTGAAGAATTTGTGCAACAGGGGTCCCAAAGGCAACGTTTCCAGTGGATATCAAAAAATCATGTGTTCAATCCAAGAACAAAACGCAAAAAGTAATATGTAATACCAGTTTGCTTTTGTTTCGGAAGACGACATCGTTATTTGTGTGTGTTTTTCCCCGGCTCATTCCCTGCATGTTGTTTCATTCCACGAATTGTCCTCCTGTGTTGCGGGACTCCAGTGAAACCAGTTCAATGTGGACTTCACCAAGACTTAAGTTATCATGGCCGTTTCCAGCTACAAGTTTGAAATCAATGATTATATAATTAAAAATGTGAAAAACATTTGAAATAAATGTGAAAAAAAACATTTTCAAAATGTTTTTTTTCATGTGAAAAACATGCATTTCAAACATGTGAAAAAAATGAGAAAAATGTGAAAAAAAACATTTGAACATCCTGTTGGGAAGGTGGAACTTTGATTTTTTGTGGGTCCATGCTGCAGTTACTTTGCTGCCTGTCCAACTTCTGCAGGTTGAAAATCGGAGAGGAGCAGTTTAAATCGATCGGAAGTGGACTGCGATCTGCACAGATCTGTTTAATATATCTATAGCAAAGCAATGACTACCAGGAGCAAAAACATAAAATCAAATGCAGAAGGAAAAGAGAACAAAACTTCAAAACTGCTTTTAAAAAAATACATTGTTTTTCACATTGTTTTTACAATTTTAAAATACATGTTTTTCACATTTCAAAAATAATGCATTTTTAAAAACACAAATTTTCACATGTTTTTTACATTTCAATTCAAACTACTACAACCCTTCTGTAGCTCAGTTGGCCTTGATAAGACTTAAGTTAAGTAATTAGGTCTGACATTGCATCTCAAAACATGCATGACATCCCAAATTTTAGCGATGAGATCAATCAGTGTCGGTTTCTGCACTTTTTGGTAGGCAGGAATTACCAAAAGCGATGTCAAAAACCACCAAGTGGGTTTGTCTGCAAATAGGGTATTCCATTGCTGATTGAGCAATGTTGAGAAGATCATTTCCCCCATTGTTTGATTGTCTCTTGTTGTTTTGTGGATTTTTGTGGCATTTTCAACAAATATGTTTACCAGAAACGGCGAAACCACCGCAGCAGCTCCGAGCTGCCGCTTCTGCCGCTCGCCGGAGGTGGCAACAACGGAGTGATGCAGCATTACTCCACAGGCGGAGATGATGAGATGATGGAACCATCGTTGTTCGGGGGGATCCATCATCCCCTTATACGTACTAGATGCAATCCCAGATGCTCACCATGGTGCTGGTAAAGGGAAAACATATGAAAACCTACATCACTGGGTGATTTTGTTGAAATGTGGGTAAATATTCCAGCATGGAGCATTTTGGGCATTTGGGAATGAGTGGTTTCTTATGGATCCAGGTGCTTCAGTTTACCAACGTGATGACATGGATCCTGCGATCCGGGATGCGGCTTGAGGATCGTTTTTTGGAGCATTTGGGATGGGCCAAAATTCCCCTTACCCTTCGGCCCTTCGGCAACGAAACATGGAAAAAGCCGGGTTTTTCTGGTCCTTTCAATGGGAAAAAGCATCCATGAATTGTCCATTGCCAGCGACAAGAATCTGTAGATACTCTGTCAGCCCCTAAACTTACTGGTGCTTAGCAGGGAATGGATGGGAATGGGGAAATGGGATGATTATTATTACTAGTGATGAAATGGATCGTTCCCGAAAATTCCCTACGTTTAGCACCAGCAAGTAAAGGATCGAAGAATTTCCAAAACTGAGTCGACATGACGAGAATCTGTCCCTCCGGACAGTAGTGTGGGAGCCTGGGCCCAGGCAACTGTCGACAGTTCCCAGATGTGGATGACATGACAACACCTGGCTGCCACTTGGTGAAAAACCTTGTGCTACGTGGCACATGGTTTTTTTGGATGGTAATGGGACCAGCAGATGGTGACATGGTTTTCTGCAGCATCTGACTGTGACTTCAAGATTGGGATGCTATGCGGTGAGTCACACGCAGCAAGATGCAGATTGGGAAAAGATCCGTTGTGTATACCCTCTGGTAATGACTAACATAGCTATTGAAAATGGCCATAGAAATAGTGGATTTTCCCATTAAAAATGGTGATTTTCCATGGCTATATTAGTTTACCAGAGGGTACATTAAGAGGTTTTTCTTGAAATGGGCTCTTTTTTTTTCGAGAACAGATATGCAAAGTGGCAGCCACTGAATCTGTGCGAAAGACATGTGTTTGCAATAGACGGAAAAGACCAAAGACCATCCAAGACGCAGGAGTGGTTGTTGCTGGCATGTCTCAATTTCTGTTCATGTACAACATATATGGAGGTGTCCTAAAATGGAAGCACCCCGAAATCATCCAAATTAGACGATTTAGTAGTGAAAGCCATGGTGACTTTGGGATCTGGCATTCTAAGAAAGCCTTGCATCATTTGGCCATACACAAAGAGCCAGGATGCTGGGGGCATCCGCCCGCCCCAGGTTGGCTCACCTTCCTGTATCCTGGATGCAGCGGCATTATGACTTCTCACTGTCGTTAGTTGTCGTCATCACCATGACAAACGTTTTTTGATATGATGTTGTTTTTTGCGATATATATAATATTTTCTATAATCATATATAATCTGATATTCCCCTAATATTCAACACCCCCTAAGTTTAACCCCAGAAATTTGTGTCACTCCCCCTACTAAAGCCCTTCGCCAAGGCGAATCTTCACCTTTCCTTTCAGGATGGGCCGGAGATTTCCCCCATGTTCGGGTGGGTCTGAAAATGGAGTGTATATATATATAATTATATATACACACAAAATGAGCATTTAACAGTGAACCTGGATTTAGAGGTACCCTATTTTCAGACAAAGCAATATGACTCTGCTGGAATGTTGTTTCAAAATGAGCCAACAGAAGGCATTTGTTGCGCTTTCTGATTGTCTTGATAATTCAGAAACTCTTCTTTTTACCTCAATGATGTTTGAATTAGTAAACCCAACAGTTTTGGGGACATCCAATGACTGAAAAGCTATAGTTGGCCAAATTCAAGTTTTTGTCACTGAAGCAGTTTCTTCTTATGTAATTCTTTTGAGGCCTTCATTCAGGTGGCTGAAAATGTTGCACCATCAGTTACGAGTTTTGGTACAGCACCATGTCAACTCCGGACTCGATTCACAGAAATCACTGGGAGACTTTAGAGTATATCTAGTCTTGGAATGTCCCTGAATTGTTTGAAGGGCAAATTTATAGGAATCCCACGGAACCCCTGTAGTTCCCCTGATGTCCCCTCATTGTGTCCCTGAAACCAATTCATTGATGTCAAGTTCTCCAGTTTTCGCCTGATCCCCATCCGTTGGCCAAGTTGCTGCAAACAACTCGCTTCGCTGGGGTTTATGGTAGATTTATCATGATTTATCTATAGTTCTGTAGGAAATTGCGAAACGACAAACATGCGGTCCTGTAAACTAACATAGATATGGAAAACACACACACACCATTTGCACATCATTTTCCTGGGGAAACCATGGGTTTTCTCGCAGGATCTTCTTCCTGAAACTTGGCGAAACCGGGTTGGAGAAAGTTCCGTCGCCAAGTTGGCGCCAGTATCTAGTAGTTTCCTCAAAGCAGTTTGTAGAAAAAGTATGAAAAAGTATTCAGTATTGTTTTTTGCAGTTCCAGGTGCATGTGTAAATCATATGCAATGTAGTTTAGATAACTGTATATTGTAATATTAGATAATATTATATATACATGCATATGTATGTATACGTAACGTATGCATGCATTATATATATAATAATATAATTATATATATATATATATGATTATATATGTATATTCACGTGTTTATATATAGTTCCAAGCCCAACACTCTCTCATGACTTGGAATTGGAACAGTGTTCATAGCATTTGTCCCATCAAAATGACCCTACTTTGGGGTATAATTACATATGCCATTTTCAATCACATCTCTCTCTCTCTATGTATATAGTTATATTATATATACATACATATTAATTATACATATATATTAATTATACATATATATATATATATATTATCGTTGGGGAAATACATCCCATAATCGTATCCCAGAAGATATCCCATAAAATGCCCACATCCCACATGTCCCACATCATCTATCCCTAACAAAAACCCATGGATCGCTGAGGATCTTAGCGGCGCTACTCATTCCTCTCTCAGTGGTTCTGGCACCCATCTGCCTGGCGGCCACCTGTTGCCACTACAACATCTGCCGCAAACGTACCTGGGGCACAAAAACAGAGCTGAGATGCTGTTGAAACATGATGTGTAGTTCTGTTTGATTTCAGGGGTGTACTTGATTGGTGTTCATATATATATATATATACATATATATATTTATGTATATATATATATATTCATGACAACCATGATTTCGCGATTTCCCTTTGATCATGAAACAACCTGGAAATTAACTGAAAGGTCCTTGTTTTTTCATGATGTTTTTGTATTTTCAGATTAGTGCTGGTCACCGAGTCATGCAATTCCTTTATGTGAATGAATAATGTGTTTTTTTGTTCAAAGCATTCTACCCCCCCACATTGTTGGGAGGTACTGAGTTGGGGGAAATCGGCTCTGGACCCTTTCTTGTCCCTCTAATAGTTGAAGCCCCTCCAATAGTACTGAATAATATATATATATATATCCAGGATTCAGGATCTTCATGATTAGATAGTTACTAATAGTTGCAATTGCCAAAAAACACCACTCCTACAGCTTCAAAATGAATAAGGAAAGCAAAAAAGACAGGATGACAGAAAGGAAAAAAGCAAGGAAAGAAAGAAAGATAGAAAGGATGAAAGGAAAGAAAGAAAGAAGGAAAGAAGGAAAGAATAAATCGAAAAGGATGAAAATCCAAGGAGAGAAAAGGAGATAAGAAAATAAAGAAAACAGGAAAACACATAAGAAAAGGAAGAGGAAAAGGAAGAAAGGAAAGAAACCCGGACAGGCAAAGAAACATAAAAAGAAAGGAAGGAAGAGCAGAGAAGAAAGAAACAGAAAAATGAAAGCGAAAGATATGATCCAAGGTGAACAGAGTCTGTTGCTCGAAGTATCTCTCCCTCATCCCTATGAGTTTTTTTTTTTCGAAAGGGTGGAAATGATTTGAAATTCTTGCTTATATTAAATCATTTTATATCGATTAATGATTCATCGAACTAAATGCTGGATCTTCCATGTTTGACACCGGAGGGTAGGATTTAAAAAAATATCGCCAATATTGGATGAAGATCCATGAAGATCCATTAGAAATTGCCATAATTCCCATTTTTTTGGGAAGAGAAGGCTTCGTTCAGGTCGAAGAAGACACGCCCAGAGCTTTATGAAGGCCATGGTTGTCTTGTTGCTGGGCTGAAGTGCTGAGATGAGGTCGAAATGCTATAGAAATGATGAAAAGACAGGAGATCATTGGAAAATATGTGGAAATCTAAATATGTGGAAAACTGTGTGGATATCTTTGGACTTAGTGGGACTACAAAGATTATCGATATCATATACACGGGTTTGTCGGAACATCGAATGGAATACCCCATGTATGGAATACGTGTGGCCACTTCGATAGGAAATTTCATGATAAACCATCAAACAATATCAAACAATTGGGTATGCCAATTTCAAGCAACCCCAAATTGGAAGTATGAACTGCACCATGAATTGCTTTATGTAAACGTGGTTGTGGGTGGTTAAGATTCCTTGTATCCACAAGCCCAACCATTCTTGGGGGTGTCACCCAACTGGAGTTATCTCCTGATATCCCCGTAAAACAATGGGCTTTACATTCCCAATGTTTTTTTTGGTAAGATCCCCCAGTAAAATGAATAAACCATGGTTTATTTCATATAATTAGGGGGGTATTCCCCCATTAGTCATGATTTGATAAATGCGACCGGTTGCATCAAGAATCCCCATTGGGTTTCTGCTGAGTCCGGCTTGTTTGATCTTCGTGACCTTCAGCATTTTGTATTCCGTGGTGGTCGGGAGCCCCCGGCAGTTCGGGGACGGTCCGAGTCAAAAAAATCGTTCCAAATTGGACCATGGGAAGATTGAAGAATCCCATGGTTTTTAGGGTCACCCGTTTTAGGAAACCACCATATTCATATATATATATATATTCATTTTTTTCTTGATTTTGTATGAAGCTTATGAAGATCCATCTCGACTTAATGCGGCAACCACGTTCTTTATGGAAATCAGATTCACATCATTGGGTTCAGACCACACCAGCAATGATGATACTTTTTCATGTAGAAGAAGAAGAACAAGAGAAACAAACACAGCTCCCATAATTTCCCCTTTTGGTTCATGTCTGTTCCATGGATTTTACGACGTGGATGATTTTTTGTCGACCCGGCCACGGGACCATGGTGGAAAACATCCGGGATTGATTTCGATCCCAGGTCACATTGTGCGCTTAACCTTCACCAACGAGTTGCTTAAAGCCCCATTTTTTGTTTTTTGACGGATGATCCCATGAGTTGCTTGAAGCCTTGTGGCACAACGTTAAAGCCCCATTTTTGTTTTCAAACGCTTCGACGGTCGCCCCGTTACGTTTCCCCGTTCATCCCATTGGAGCAGCGAATGGGAAGATCATGGGAAGATCATCCAACTACTGATGGATGTTTTACCCTCTGGTAATGACTGTTACATAGCTATTGAACATGGCCATTGAAATAGTGAGTTTTCCCATTGAAAATGGTGATTTTCCATAGTTATGTTAGTTTACCAGAGGGTACCAGAGGGTAACCAAAGTATATTTCCAGGCTGAATGTTGACTCATACATGACTGCCATGGTTTGAAAGTAGACAAAGTAGGCTACCTACTTAATCAAGCGGTTTATAAGAAGTTTCGAAACATTGACATCATCGCCATTTCTATTGGGGTTTAAATCCCAACATTTTCAGACACAACAGTATATCAAATGGTTGGCTCTGTGTTTACCCTCTGGCTATTTAGTGTACAGTGTAGCTATGGAAAGTGACCATTTCTAACCGGTAATTTTTTGGGGATGCGGGATGCATCACATGGACCATTTTCCATAGCAAACTGTTAGCCAGAGGGTATATCCATTTTATCCCCACTCGTGGTGAAATCTCCCACTTGCCCTTCCAAGGGAGACTTCTACCCACCCCGCCAAGCTTTTGATCGACGCGTGAGCCATGAAGAACATAGCCTGCTTCATTGTGAGCCATAGAGAGACTTACACGACCTAAGTCAGTTGAGGATTGTGATAACATATGATGAGCATTGATAAGCCATAGTAGGTCAAGCGTTTTCTTTCCATGGCTCAAGCAAGACATGTTCCATGACATGGGATAGGGGATGAGGACGGGGAAATTGTTCTTCATGTCTCAAGGTGGGTTTGGCGGTCCTCTTCATTGTGCAAGTCTTCGGATGTTGCGTGCCAAGTGGGACGCCTCGGTCATTGGAATTTCAGGAGCCATATATGTGGAGCTACTGTGCCATATGTTTTGCCATGTTTCTGGCGACATTCTCTGAAATTAAGCCCTTACATAGGCCTTAGATATGGTAGATACATGTAGATACATACCTCCAATTTGGCTTCCTGACATGGACATTGATTTTATGGGATTTAATGGGGATAGTTGCTGGAACATGGGATTTCATGGATAATTGCTGGTGCCCCAGTTCGTCAGCTAAGTTGGTTTATAGCTCCAATAGCTAGGGTTATCCAGGGTTTATGATAGATATACCTATACTTAATGGGGTTTCTAAACCAACTATAACCAACTTGTAAGTGTGGGGGCCACCCTGTAGGGTCACCTGGTGATTAAAACCGTAGTTGGGATAGTTGCTGCCAAGGTATAACTAGAGGACACCAGCTTTTACAGTAGTTATTGGGAAACCAAAAGTCCAGGGATCTACCATCCATTGTCATCTCCACACGATTTCCCATGAAATATCTCGAGGATGTGTTGCTATAGAAACTAACCTGAAAACCAACCACAGGATTCCGTGCTTCATGGTTTCTTAGCTCAACTTCAGGGAGGAAAGTTTGAAGATCAAAAAAGTGCCATCCCTTGCAGTGTCGTGTGGCTCAGGGGTTATGGTCCCTTGCTACTTCCGTGCTCAGTGCCCGCGCTGGCTATAAGAGTCCATGCAAAAGCAACCTCTCTGAGACACCTTTTGCTCGTTTCAATCTCTTCTCCACAAGTACCCCAAAATTCAAGAAATCTGGTTCAAGAATTGGATAAATAAATAAGACTCATTAGCAGATATATTCAGATTCATATATGATATATAACATATATATTATATATATATAACTTTATATAACACATATAGGAACACGCCTTCTGAGATTGAAAAGTAAACTCCTACAAAAAAGCGGTATCATCCTAACAGTTGGTCCTTAATAAAAAAACCGCAGTGACTGGGATTGCTGCGGTTGGCGGTTATCATGATGATCATGATTATTATGATAGTTGTTGTACATTAACACATATAAAATCTAATAGAAATTCTAAATCTGTGTTCCCTTTTTTGGTGATTTTTTTTTGGATCAAAAACTCCCCAAGAGTTCAGAATACCCTCTGGTAAACATACAAAAAACTATGGAAAATCACTATTTTTCATGGGAAAATCCACTATAAATGGTGATTTTCCATCGTTATGTAACAAATTACCAGAGGGTATTTCAGAGATCAGACTCTGATCACTGAGACCGGCTGGGCGAGTTTGACCACACGCACATCGTTTGGCTATGGCAGCCTGGCGCGCCATGGGCACCTTAGGGGGCACCTTAGGGGGCGCCACCGCATGGTTGAAAGCCTATCATGGGAAGGTTACCCTCTGGTAAACATACAAAAAACTATGGAAAGATCCACCATGTTTAATGGGAAAATCCACTATTTCTATCACCATTTTCCATAGCCTATGTTAGTTTACCGGAGGGTACCGCCTACCAACTGGCAGGAATTCCATCACAGACTGTGAATATTTTAGCATTGCACGGTCTCCGAAGATTGATTGTTTTTTGCTTCTTTTGCCTGTGAAGATCCAGACTCAAATTTGGGTCTGAAAACATAGGATATTCATGGATAATCATATATAGAACTATATGTAAACTGGGCATTTCGTGCGGACTATGATGATGAACCATGGGATTTGCGTTGCCCCCAGCAGCCCAGCAGCCCTCCGTGCAATTCCTGAACACAGATTTTAATCGCCCGAAAATGGAAACCGTATATTTTTTTTCTTGCAGCTACATGCATATTTAGCAGCCCAAACTTTTTGTAGTTTAATCCTTGAAGATATTGAGTCATTATTGACTTAATTTATGGGGATGTATTGGCCAAACCAGTTATATAAAACAATCTTTTGCGGGGCATCAAAGCTCGGGTATGATTTTAGTCGATCATAGGCCTTTACTACCTAAGTGCAGCTAGTGTTTGATGGGGATATACCCAGAAGGCATGGCTAATTTTAGGATCGTCAAAGGTTTGATGATCTTTTGGACATCAGAGTTTATATCCAAAGTACACTCCGGTGTCATCAAACGTGGCTAGCTGGGAATTCCATGGAATTTTTCTGTGGGTGTTGTTGGGAATTTCATGGAACTAAATGGTGGATTTTCCAGCGATTTTCCAGCAATTTCCAGCAGTTTGATTCCCGGATGAGGGCTCCCAACTATCAGTGATTACTTAAGGATCATCCCATAGCTCGAGAGTGCTTGGCTTACAAGGCGGTAGGTGGTAGTAGTTGTCCCCGAAAAACATGCGGTTGTCCCAACCCATTGTCAAATACCTCTGATTACGTTAAATTACGTTCACCGGTTTTGGTATATCATATGATATATCATGTGTATCTTCATTAACTATTTTTCCCAGCTATCAACAGTAACGTTGATTTTTTCAATGATTTTAATAGATGGAAGATACGAATATGTTCATCTTTAATTATAGTAATTTATGATATTATACCATACTCGATATTATACCATACTCATGATATGGGTATGGGTCAATACCTATAGATACAGTTTATTAGGGGATGAACATCCATTTACCAGCTATTTTGATGTGAACTACAGGGGTACAAGGTTTTAAAACACTGCCATATAATGTTCATGATATGAGTTGATTTTCCCAGTGACTTTTCGCTTGTCCCAGCAAGGTCGCTGCCGTTCAGCTCGTTGGAGCCTTTGCGACCCTGCATGCGGTGCGGGTTACCATTTTGGAATGCGTTGGATCGAAAGATGGGCCATGTTTGATGCGAGATATGTATGAATGATTGTATAAGATAGATAGAATTAGTATATTATCATTATATATATATACATATATATATATATATATTACATATATATATGTA
>Ga0126342_10010746_pt1 | contig 16391 bp, 27 predicted proteins | sample Cyp1metagenome_FD_92528 | JGI IMG/M metagenome (GOLD analysis project Ga0126342, IMG submission 92528) | Coral microbial communities from Lord Howe Island, Old Settlement Bay, Australia - Cyphastrea 1 metagenome | ecosystem: Host-associated > Invertebrates > Cnidaria > Coral ... | reverse complement strand
TTGCAGAAGATATGCCAGGTAGAATGCCAGAAGATATGCCAGATAGAATGCCAGAAGATATGCCAGATAAAATGCCAGAAGATATGTCAGATAGAATGCCAGAAGATTTGCCAGTAACAAAACATATAGATGTCATGGTGGGGATAACTCGAAGTAAAGTAATTTTCTTGAGCTATGCCCCCCAGGACTGACGTGGTTTCTGCAGCGATGGTGCCAACCCTTTGGCTACATCTCAGACTGTACCTTGGTGTTTTTAATGCGTGGGTGAGCTTCTTAGATGGGGCTGCACCTGTCTATTGTCTATTGTGCTTAGGTAGTGGGATGGACACCCCTTTGATGGCATTGAGAATGTTATTCCAACAGAAGTTCAACCTGGTCAAGTACTTGCCACTTGGCTCACATGCCAACAGCGTCCTGGGCAACAGTGTGCTTAGGGCTGGATTTCATATCACACTGCCATTATGGCAGCATGTTACACCGACATGTTGCAACCTGGAGGTGCAACAGCGAACGGGACACAGCAGCTCGTGCATTCCTGAAGATGAACCATGCAGTACCTTTGCAGTGTCTTGGATGAATCACCACTCATCAAGTCCCAAACGCACTGTTTCCATGTTGTTCAACTTTTTTGGACCCCAGGTCAAAGAAAGACATGTTCGAAAAAGATCGGCAATCCTTCATGCGGAAGGCTGATGTTACTGAGACTTTGTTGAGTGATTTCAGAAAACAAGACATGAATGTATGTAGGATGTAGTCTAATCATGTCTCCCCCATGGGAGGCCTTTTTATATGCAGCGGGATTTCCCTGCACACCCTTCTCGGTACTACATGGAGATTCGGCATTACTTGGAGATTCAGAAGCTGCCCAACTTTTTGAAGTAATCCGGCGACTCAAGTTGTTGCAACCCGTGGCGGCTTGTCCCAATAGTTCTATGCTTACTGTACACTGAAACTGACTGAGGAGGCTCATTCAGACATCCCAAGTAAGTATTACTTACTTGGGGAATCCCAATGAACACCTTGCCATCTAGGCCGGGTTGCTTGAGAATGTGATCGGCTTCATGCGGGTGCTAGATCAGATTCTTGAGGTATTGGCAAAAAACTTGCCGGAGTATTTCAGCTTGCATCAAACCAAACGGAGAAGGGATGAAAAAAGTATACCCATGGTCCCCATTGCTAAGCAACCCGGCATTAAGGTATGAGATCACTTGGCTCCACTTGGATCCGTTCCTCGGCTTCTGTTTGCCGTGCCTCCAGTTTCATGATTTCCTTTCTTTTGTTGTCCTAAGGTTTTCCTTTGGTGCTCCTATCTCTAGGAACAGAGTTTATCTGCTGTTGCTCCGGCGTGATCTTATGCTGAAACGTTGCAAAGAGAATTTTGCACAATTTGCTTCTGGAATTTCCGAAGCTTTGGGCATGAAACCGGAATGCACTTGGCTCTCTGTCTGCAGTTTGATAGGGAGTCCATGACTGCTTTGTCCACAATCACTTTGGGTCTTATCAATAGCTAGGTACCATTAGTTACCTTTGGACAGCTCAGGCATGATCTTCTTCTTGACAAAAAACACCCAGTGGTGCAAGAGCTGGTCGAGTCCCGGAAACAGCAACACGAGAAAGTCAAGATGATGTTGTTCCGAAAGAACCTCGACACCATGGCATTTGATTTGAATAAACATCACAATGTAACACACAGAATTCAATCCGTTTATTATTGGATTACACCCAACCAAGGCCTGATCAAAACACGAGGTGGGTCAAAACCCACAAGCATTGGGCCAAGAAGAATAAGGCCATGCTTCAGTTGACCTAAATTGTCAGAAACAATAACCCATGTACGTACCATCATCCGAATCCGTCCCAATGCATTCGAAAACCCTGCAGCCCATCAGGTGCAGCTGTCCAAAGCAACTGGGAAGTTTCAACTGGCATATCCACAAGCTGCAGCCCAGATTTGCTCTCAGAGAGTGCTTCAGGCTGGCTTACCTGATTTGCCACATTCTGCAAATCTTGAAGTTGAACGACATGGGAAAACATTGTAAAGCCAATTTGTTGGGAGGCATTGGACCTACAGATTCTCAAGAAGAAGAAGTTCTTATGCATCAACACCAGCCAAACGCTTGGCCGTATGCCACGAGTTGATGATGGTCCACTGATGTGCCTCACGCTAGAGCCTTACTTTTTGGAGAACAACCCATCACGCTTTTGTTCCGGTTCAAGAATTTATTAGAATATTAATATGTCAATTGTATCCGGCTTCTGAGGCCCAATGGCTCCTATCTTCTTGGAAAGGAGCAACGGTTTATAAGCGGAACCTTTGCTGATTTTGGATGCTATGGCCCTGGCTTCGGGGATCTTCCCAAACACCTGCAAAGCCAAGGACTGGAAACACTCTTGCTGATGGGCCTGCCTATCGATGAGCTTCACACTGATGGACTTTCCAATCATGTGACCTTGTTTGCAATAATATATTGCACATACCGACATACCGAAATCATTTTCGATTTAAAGCACTCAAATGATTTTCAAAATTTTGGGACCAACCAAGGCGTTGCACAGGATGGGAGGAAATGGAATGGCAATGCGCTCCGTACTGACAGCACTTTGCATACTTCTGAGAGGTGTGAACCCCACGCTAGCTCAGGCGTACTTGAAGCCTTGAAGTTGTAGATTTACTTTACATGTGAAATTAGATGCCAAATTTAGCTGCAACTCAAATCAAACGTGGCTAGCTTGAAAAGACTGAGGAGCAATGCTGTGGATCAAATGATGGGTGTTTCAAGGAACTCTGCTTTTTGCATAGTGCATGGCCTTGCACTTTCGATCACATATTCAGGCTCTGTACAGTAAAACATAGGATGGAAGTAAACAACAAAGGAAATTGCAATGAAATCCGAATCCAATGTCGTGTGATGGTCCATCTTACTTCATGGCATATGGATAGAACTTTATCTTGGAAGACCTATTCTTTTAATGTCAAATTGATTAATGCTCCACTCCCTCCCATCAACGGCCTGATGGGCATCCTGGGCCGCTATGATGAGCACAAAGATGAACTGGTAATCCGTGGGCCTGCCAGACAAGGATGCAGGTGGAGGTATGATGAGACCTCTGAATCGCAGCATTGTTCCTCAGAGATGCTTGGCCATTCATGCAGCCACTTCTAAAATTGTCTCATGAATTCAGGATTCATTTGCCACTAAAACAACCCGTCTACCGAGGAATGGTCAGTGCAGTGATGAGAGCAGTGATGATTGCTCTGGGAGTGACCGCTCTGAAATCAAAACTTCAGCTGTTGACTTGAGAATCAGTAACCTCAGTTCCCTACATACTTTGAACGAAGACCCCAACCAGTCAGTCTTCGCATCCAATGGAATGGATCCCGAAAGGATAAAGGAAGTGTTGAAAAACCCACCTTGCGACTGTGGGTGCCGAATGCCGTGCAAGATCTTGTACCGGGCCTGTCAATCGTTTTGGCAGCTAGGAAAAGAACATCAAGATGCATGTCTCTGGAGTCTTCAACAGTCTAGTGGTCGGAAGACGAAGTGGTCTATTGAAGGACTCTTGGGGTAAGGGTAATGCAGTGATTTCAAGAATCGTGACAATGACCCTGCTTTACAATATCCCATCCATGTAGCCTGGCTGATTTGTAACTAGCTCCTTTTCAGGACATGAACTCTGCAAAACTGCTTGGCTCCGATTTCTTGGCATTGGGAAGGGGAGAATGCAACGTACTGGGAAACGTTTCCGTGGTATCGATGAAAGGACGCTCAACCAAAGACTCATGTCAGCAACTAGCTTTCAGTGAAACTTCATCCATTCCAATCCAGTCCAGTAGTGTAGGTAAATTTCTAACAAGCTGCTACGCTTAGCCCAGGTGCAACAGCACACGCAGCCAACCAAAGCTCTTCGGTACATGCTTTCTTTTGTCATCTCTACTACACAGCTGGCGAGAGCATGCCAACCAAGTATCTCAATTCAACGGAGCATTGCATTTTAATTTCAGCATGTCATTCGTCTTTCTTATGGTAACATAGTAGGCCTTTGCAGGGGTGTGACTAAGCCGTGCTAAGCCAAGGTTTGAGTCTGCAGAAACATCTGGAAAGACCAAGACCGATGCAGATCTGCGCGAGGAGCTTTTGGTGAAGTTGATGGACCGCATGCTGATTAGCCCCACCCACCAGGTGTTTGACATGGACCCAAAGTCTTTGCCAATGCGGGACTTACCGCCCGGGAACGTTTCAAGCTTGTATTTAATGTACTTGGGTTATGTTCGGCCCTCTGGACAGCAGCCAGCATCCAAGAGCACATTTTTCTGTGTTGCCAAAAGTTGGAAAGCAGCCTTAAAATTTAGGCACCCCTCTGAGCACTCCATGTGCCTGCAATGCCAGACACTTAAAGCAGCTATCCGGGCTTCAACCGCATCTTTCTTGCAAGGTATCAAAGGTTTGTTTTTTTTTCAAATGAGTTTTCATTCAATTCCCACAATACTGAGTAGTAAAGAACAGTCATTTCCCATGATCCATGTGGCAGAATCAGGACTTCAGTGAGCACGCGTCCTTGTGCAACCAGTTACTTGAACACTACCATGGCCAGTGGTTGGATCGCCGTGTTTATTGGGCGGCCAGAGACAGAGCGATTCTGGAGGGGGATCTGGTATGCTTGAACATCGACTCTTTTGACAAATCAAAGCTGTTTCTGCCAAAATTTCCCTTGAATAGAACGCCAAAGCGAACGGTGTATGAAACATGTCACCGACTTCAGGCTTCATTTATTTAAAGCTTTGATACTTTGTCCAAATAGTAGTATTACTAGTCTAAGTTTTTCCTTCTTTCTCAGCAGTTTGGTTCCGCATCCTTAATTGCCTGAGGTGCCGCCTTCACTCTCACAGCGGTACTTGCACATGGACATGGGTGCTACATGTACCTTTCAGGATCTGATGGAACGCCATGCGGTTCCAATTGGAACCTTGAATGTGCTTCTTGACTGCAGTTCTCCGACCAACCAACATCTTGGGTTTGCCTAGATACCGTCTTTGACGTGGTGCTATAATAAGTATGTCACGTAAAGTTTCCTTTGAGGTCATGCGAGTGCTTGAGAAGATTTGGATTCGCTGCCGTCGTCAGAACAAATTGTTCCCTTCAGAGCAACTTGGTATCAAAGCAACTTGGTATCCCATACCTGTAAACAACTTAAAAACAATCAATAGCTCAAGGGTCCAGGGTTCCAAGGTTTCAACAGTCTAGATGTCGAAATCCAAATCATTGTGCTGTGAACACAGCTAGAGACTGGTAGAGATGATGGGTGCTAATTAGTAGTTGGCTCAGGTGCTGGTTACAATCGGACAACACGGTCAAGGAGGTTCGTAACCAGTACGGATCGAAACTGATGATTGCTTTGACGCAAACCAGAAGTTTCAACACAACGTCCCATGCACACTTGAGAGTAGGCCACACGCATGAGGACGTGGATGCTGTATTCTCAATTTGCACGAATGCCCTCAGAACAGCCCAAAACATAGAAACACCTCGCGATCTTCAGCGTTTGATCCTGCAGCGTGTTGGGCCTGTCTTCACAAAGAGGGGTTTGGATTTTGACATCGAGATTGTTGAAGTTGTTGCTCGTTACCAGGATTCAGCAGCTGTTTGTAAGCTTGTTCACATCACCCCTCCCTGCAACTCCTTTCAATTTTTTGATATCTCATTTCTTTTCATGCCTGAGGTCAGAGAATGGACTGCTATCTTGCCTGCTAGCATTAGCTTGAAGAATTGCTACAGGGCGCGAGGTGAGGATCAAGCTCCTGTTCCACAAAGCTTCGCCTTCATGAGGAGGGGGGTGATGCCACGACGTGGCCAGGGTCTGCAAGTTAGTGACCGGGTTCCACGTGCTTTGCGCACAACTGACATGGACATTGCTGACTCTGATGTGTTTGTGATGGTCAAAGAAACCATGGCAGCCTCTTCTTTATCACAAGACCCCTTGCTGGTTATGCCAGGGATGCTGCTAAGGGATTCTGAACGGTGTCTGGAGAAAGCAAATCATGAGTCTTGCCCTGTGGTCACAGCAAAAAGGGATCGTGAAAGACATGATGAGCTTCAGGCAATCTATATGGCCTTGAAGCGTGACTTTCCGCATATGCGAAGGGGTTTGGCTTTCTATGAGAGCATGCTGCGTGGCGATCCTAGTGGTCAAAGGGTTCCCAAACTCACGTTTCTTCAGCGGGCACACCAACAGAACCAACAACGTTTACCTCCTGAACTGGGCGCACGGCCACAAGCGCCCAAACCCCATGAACTTCAGGTCAGATTTCACCGCAACCGTTAAACATGCGAGGGGAAAGCATGGCAAAATGTCTTTCCTGCAGCTTCTCAATCACCACTTGACACCACTCGGATTTGTTTTATGAAATTGATCTTCAGCATTTGGTTTCCAGTGCTAGTTGGGAGCCCTGACTGGCGAGCCCTGATCCTCGAGCTGGTATGTCGGATGATGAAAAGCCAGTTGGAACGGGGCCTATTGATGAGATCAAGGCCTACTTCAGAACAGTTCCCCGGTTCAAGCAACCCTGTCAATGAATATCAACCTGTAAATCGGTCCTGCCTTAAGTTCATGCTCCAAAACCATATCCATCTCGAGCGCGTGCCTGACTGAGGTCATTGGGCAAAAGAATCTTGGTGTCCATCTCAATGAGGTGTTCGGCGACCGGGAGAGAATGGAATCGGTATCTTGATTGCATAATATTGCAAATACACCACATCATCAACAAATTAAAATCATGAATAATATTTCAACAACAAACTGATTGTCCTCAGCCAGGCAATCAATGAGTATGTCATGGTAGAGTCTGTGCCACCTTCGAAGCCACACACACAACTGGTGCCCCTGGAATCCACGGATGAGTTCTACCTTCCTTTGTCGGCATTTTCTTACTCAGTGAATGCCAAGAATGGATGCCAGGGTTTGTCAAAACTGGATGTTCGACATAAATAGTTACTGTGAAGTTAATATGTTCTGATGTTAATGGTCAACTTTTATCCAAATGTTCCCTGCAGACTTTCCATCCAACGTCCAGTACGAAGCCCACTTCTTCGAGTTTCTGAAATGGGGGTACAAGCCAGCCCTCGGAAACATTGAAGTTCGATTTCCTTTTGCCAAAGCTGATCGAAAGATTGATGTCTTTACTGTTGGCTATGATGATGGAATGTGCAAGGCCATCATTATGTTGGCAATTGTTGGCTTCATCAAGGAGCTAGAGATCGACATGTCACGTGATGATGGGTCCTTGAAAATGGTGCTCAGTAGCTTCAGGTCAATCAGGTGTAGCTACATTTACTTTGAAAACCCGAGAGACCATTTCCTCCACAGCCTGAGAAGCTTGCCTCATGTTGATATAACTTTTAATGTTTGGATTTGATTCAGATTTTCTCAAAACTGATTTCTGCCCAGGGTTAGCCATCCATGAATCATACCTAAGAAACCCAATGGGTGACCGCGGAGAAACAAGTCCCGTCACCGATCTCGTTGATGGCAGACATCAAATCAGCAATCGAGCTTGAGAAGAAGGTGACCCGGGCTGGGGGGCGGCAGGCCTTGCGGGAACTTCTCCAAAAGACTGTGGCAGAGTACAATCGCCTGTGCACCAATCGGCGACACAAAATTGATTCCCATCGCCGAGCTTTGATCTATAACCTGTCATTTATCAGCATTTAGCCACATGTACTCACTGTTACTCAAACTACAATGTGAGGCCCCCCAGTTATAAGTTATAAGTTGGTTTATAACCCCCAGTAACTATACTTATAAGTACCATAAAGTTAGTTATAGACCAACTTAGCTATCTTGGGGGCCTCACATATAGAAACTAACAGGCGCAATCTTGCCCATCACCCCAGGCTCAGAATCCCTGAAGATGCACTTCGTCTGCTGCACGCCCATTACGATTCTTACCGTCATGAAACTTCAGGAAAATGTTGATCTTGCCTACTGTTGGTTGTCAAAGTCGACATGATCATGAGATGACTACCTCCCATCCAGCGCCCATTCGGGTCCTGAAGGACTCCCACATGACATCCTGATCAACGACTTCTATGTGCCTGGCTCATGCACAAGGAAGGAATCCGAAAGGTACAAAGGAAAAGAGGTGTTTGGTGAGATTCTGACGACGAGCAACGAAACTTTGATGCTCTACTTCCAGAGGGTATTCCAGGACTAAAATCGAAAACTCAGCATCTACTTGCAAAACAGTAACATCTAGAGGGTCATAGAGGGGTTGCCTGTGCCTTCCAGGACTTTTGTCGAAAGGCATCCAAGGAGGCAACATCGAAAGCCAAGGACGGGCATTGATTAATTTCAATGAAATTAAGACATGAAAAAGAGTGTGTGGATTGATGTTAGTGCTTGTGCCCCTGCTGCGCAGAAACAAGCCCAATTGGGCGAAGATGAACACATTGAACTCCATGATGTGTGCTGCGCATGGATCTGGGTGCGGGAAAAGATGACCACCATGTTCACGGACAAAGTCATGGAAAAGTATGATGGTATGTTCCTGGATGGGTCTCTTGGCAAATCTTTTTGTCTCATGAAGTGGAAATGTGATTGGTCAGCGATTTTTTTTGTCTACAAGGGTGATACGATGATGTGTTTGCAAAAAGTCTTGTCCAAACAGGGGAAAAAATCGTGCAGTTCCCAGAAAACGCGTCGCAATCTGGGAAAAAACTGGATCTTGGTGATTCGTCCAGATCCTTTGATTTTCTACAAAAAACGAATCACACCCAACTTACCGAAATAAGGCACCAAGTGTGATGTAGTTCCCAGAAACCGCGTCGCAAAAACTAGGATTTCCAGGGTAGGCGTCATGGGTGGGGGTTGGAAATCCAACTTGGGAGTGTGATGTGTAGCTACCATAACCAGCATTTTGTGATGTGGTTTCCAGAAACCGCGTCACCCCGAGAAGTTAATTTTCAGCTTCCAAGTTTGATGTGTTTTTTATAGATTTTGTTCCAACCCCATTCCCGGTCTAAAATTCACTAACCAAGGGATAGTTTGTTTTTTTCTATAAGGATCTAGGAAATAGGGACAGTAACATCATGATATCATATCCTGATGATATTGCATATTATATTGTTTTTAAAAAAGAAACATGTTCTGTAATGTCGCTTCGTGATATCCAATGGACCTGATAGTTTTGATATAACAACGGTGTTTGCTTTCCGTTTCATCCAAACCAAAAAGTAAACACCCCAAGTTCTGCAGCTTTGGTCGCTTTGAGGCATTTAGATGGAGACTTGTCTGCCGCTATGAAAGCTGCTGACCCTAGCTTTGATCCTACCAGACTGCCCTTTGTCCTGGAGGCCCCATACTGATCAGATATCGGAAATTTGTCAGTTTCCATCTTGGACCAATATGATTTTCATACCGATTGAACACATTAGCTGGGTCTTCCTGGCAAAAAACATTCATGTAAGAACAGAACTTGGGCCATAGTTATGTGTCAATCCAGTTTCAGGGAAATCCTTGATCAGGCACAGGGCCAAGCAGTACATGACTACGTGGCCACCCACCAAGACCGCAGCCGCAATGCTCTGGCAAAGAGTGTTCAAGCGGCCTTCAACTCGTGGTGCGAGGATCTCAAGGCCGATCAGGCGCAATTTGTCTCGGAGAAGCTCTTGTGACCTGGCTCAGGAAGATGTGCAGGTTCCTATCCAAGTAGTACCAATCAACAATTAACAGCGATCAAGCTTCAGTTTTTTTCAGTGATCAACAATGATCAAGTTTCATCAATGATTTCTTCGGCAATTAAGGGCAGAGAAAGAAGCTGCCAAAGTACGCACAAAGCTGGTCCAACAGCTGGAGGACCAATTGAGCTGTGCCAATCACACCGACCCTACCATCCAATTAAGAATCTATTTGGGAATGTCTCAACATAGGGGATCCCCAAACTTTTTATTCTCTAATACCTAACTAAAACATAAAGTTTCGGGATCCCCTATTCTTATAAGACATTCCAATGACCATTTATTGTATGTATCAGGACTGCCACTCGCGAGCTTGGGCTGCCGTCGGAACCTTCCTGAAGGAGAACATGACGATCTTTGGGGGCAAGATGGTAGATTCGGAATCAACCACCATGCCTCAGGTGCGTCAGTGGGCGCGCGGTGCAGCCACTGAACTGGGGGGAGCTCCCGACGATCACTGTGTGATCCTCATGATCAACTGTCCCGGTGCAGGGATCCTCGGGGCGAATGCCAAATCTTTCCTGATTAGCTTTATCACAAACTGCCTGGCAGATTTTCCTGACAACTCTCTTGCCTTGCTGGTTCACCCGAACAGGGCCAATGGACAGGAGTGCAGGACAGGTGTGTCAAACTTTGACCCGCTAAATAATATGATTTCTTACATGCAAGTAAGTTTACTGAGGTCACACATGTTCCAACCATTATCATTCCATCTCCCTGTGATAGGAAGCCAGCGGGAGCCAAGGCAGAGGACGGTGAGATGGAAGATGGAATCAAAGAGGAGGTGAAAAAAAATGAGTCGGATGATGAAGATGAAGATGAACCAACCAAATCTAGGAAAGATGGAGAAGAAGTTCAGGTCCGCGATGTTCAGTACAAGCTGGAGAATCTAGATTTCCCAAATTGCAAATTTGCAGCGTTCATTTTGGATTCAAATGGCCATACAAGTTCTTTATACCCCACCTAAGGGATGATAAAAGGATAGGAGCACATGTACCCCACCCCGGTAAACATATATATATAATATACTTTTGAAAACCCTTACCGGGGCAATTCTTGAGACCCTGCTGAGGAAAGATCTGAGCATGAAAGAGCGGCAGCTGAGGATCAGACCCATCACTTGGGTTTTTGACCCTGTTTCCTGGCGCATTGGGGTCGCACTGATCATGCTTAGCTTGCACCCATCCAGTGCACGGCGCTATGAAAAAATTAGGCATTAGGGACATGTCTTTTGACTTTCAATTTCCTAAAGATTATGTTTCAACCACTTTGATTTGAATCCAAGGACAGTGTGTATGGAAAAAGGGATGGAGCTTTGACTGGCCTGGCTTTGATTCGTAAAGGCTCTCGGTCGATTTTTCTGAACACCCGTGGATGGCGCACAGGCTGCATCCACGGGGTCCAGATGGTCAGTCGTCAGGACATGTTCAAACCGGAACCTTTGACTATTTAGTCGTCGTGTTACTGCTTCTCTTCTGATCAATGTTTACAACATCATCTTGGTGGTGCCTTCCCGTATGGTTTCTAAAATCATTTCAGAAACATTTGCCCAGCCATGCCTACCAAGGACACACCAGGCAGGTCAAATATGCCGCACCTGGGAAGGGCGTTTACTGATGTCCAGGAGTTGAAGCAGGCGTCTTGGCCTGTAATCCCTCTCAGCTATGATTATGGTGAATGGTTTTATGAGCTCTTTCTTATCTGATTTATCTTCATTGCCCAAGCCAAAGGTCGCTGCGGGCACTGACTTCGTTAGAAAGTCCATGGAGGCATTCAGGCCGGCCACTGTCAAGGCAACTATTTTGATAGATGTTTTGGCTTACGATGCCTCGCCTGCTTTGGCGACGCTGGAAGATGCTTGGATCAACCTCGGGAGGACACGCTGGTGTTCTTGGATAATCCGGGACTATGGGTGCATAAGAATTCTTGAGGTATTTTGGCCATTTCAATAATATTTATTATATTATCATGAGGGATGCACACGGTTTCATCTCCACCAGTTTTAGACAATCGATTGTTACCCCTCAGCCAGAACCCCTTATAATTTTGTTGCATGCCGAAATGAATAATTTTGATCCAGCCATCCTCAATTTCAATCTTCAGGAACACAGCGATGGGCGGCACATTGCCTGTGCTTCAATTGCTCTGGACAGTTCGGGCCAGGATCTTATGAACAGGATCTCAAACCGAACCTACGAACAGTGCAGGGCCGGCAAGCTTGTTTTGCCGAGCTTCCCGGACTTTGCCCCGCACATCGCGGCCTTAAAGGATGAAAAGGGATTTGAACAGAACAAAACATACCGAGTGACATGCCAGGTTCATGACAAATTGCTGTTGCTAGAATCGCTGGCCCGAAAATGGCTTGAAGATGAGGGGACATGTGAAGAGGCGAAGAGAATGGTGAAAGCACACAACGATGAATACAATCCAGAAGGGAATCTGATGACTGACAGGTCGGTGTTGTGTCAAAAAATATGAAGTTAGAGAAAGTCAATCTAGATTGCAAAGGGACACTGCTGTTCTGTCTCAATCCATTCAAACCGTAGTGTCAGAACTCTAAATGACTCTGTCTTACTTTTTAGGTATCTAGGGTTTTCACTGTCTATTGGAAGCGGCCTTTCATCAGCATTTGCCTTCCCTCCAAGCGCAGGCCAAGGGGCAGCGATGCCGATGATGGCGAGGTCAAAGAGCCACCTGCCAAGAAGATCAAAGTGGAGAAAATCGCTGGCGAGGATGTTTCCAAGCTTCCGAATCCGTGACTCGTCAAAGATTGTCTTGGAAATATATTATATGGAAATATGAATTCTTACTTAGGTGTGACCCATGTGTGACCTTCTTTCTCCATTAGTTCGGTGTGACCCCATGTGTGACCTGTCAAATATCATCTGGGAAAACATTAGTGTGTTGTGTTCTGCTCTGAGTTTGTCGTCAAAGGTTATATTTATGAAATTTACTGTTACATAGCTTTGACCTGTCAAAGATTATCTTGGAAACATAAGGCGCTGTTTTCTTAGTTGGGATCTATAGATATTGGGGCAAACGAAACTAATCTTGCCGATGCCCTTGCCCTGAGGAAGGTCATTCAGCTGAACAACACCTGCGATCTCATTGTTTGCGGCGATTCTGGCGAGCACTTGTTCGTCACATCGCGTGGCACGAACCAGTTCTTTGACAAGCGAGAGATGTTACTTGGCTTTACAGTTGTTGCCTAGATCCAATTCCTTGACAAACGTGACTTGATGCTTGGCTTCGCAGTTGTTGCCTAGCTTCTACTTAGGTTCTTTCCTCAAACTCAAAGCACTGTGATCCTACTTAGGTTCAGCTATGGGGGAGGAGAGTGGAGGGATGGAGCAGCACCTTGCCTAGATACAAATTGTTGATTGAATCACATGGCCAAGGGTATCACAAGCACAATTTTTGCAGGGTGGTTTTGCCTCCACCCCATCTCAGCGCATTTAGGAATCTGATGAAATTACATCGTCGCCAGAGGGACGTTGGTTTGCATTCCATGTCGACCGCAACACCCTGATCATCTTAGAGAGCAAGAATTGTCCAGAACATGTGCGGGGCATCGAGAATTTGGACGCCGCTGTGACACTGGAGAGCATTCTTGCTGACCTTGAGGATATGGGTGAGGCAGCTTGACATAAGACAGCAAAGGATGTATAATAATTAAATACTATATATATATCATATATAATACATTATATATATATATCTATAGTTATAGTAATTGTTAAAATTATAATATTGTTTTCCTTCGCCTTATTTGGAGTTCTCAGAGTCAAGAGTCACTGCAGTCGCTTTTGACAAACCTTTCTTGCCCCGAACATGAAACTGCAGGTGAAAATTGAGGTGAGCCATCACCAGAAGACATCCGACGGTGACTTCAAGAAAGTCAAATCCTTGGCATTCCTCCTGGATGAAGCTAAGGATTTTTCTGAGGCTCCCAAAAAAGGAAAGAAGTCGAAGAAAAATCCCGCATTGACCAGCAAGAATTTTGGGAGTATCGTGAACATTAGCAAACTCAAGTCGGCACCTTCTTTGGTCACTGCATGGCGCTGCCGGCTGCTAGCCTGTAGAGAGCTGATGATTGGAGGTGGCAAACGTTGGATCAAAGCTTTTCATACAGTTTAAAGAAAAAATGGAATGGTTGGAAACATGTTAAGAACTTAGGGATCATTGAATCTGAATTTTGTTACCAGCATGATTTTGGTTATTGTCCTTGGCTGGACTCAGGCTGGATTCGTCCAATTCCTCCAGCTCTTCGGGATCCAAAATCTTGGTGCCAATCAGACCCGTGCTTTGCTTGGCTGGCAACCTGGATATCTCTGATTCCACCATCCGTTTGATGTGAAGGGCCCAACTGGTTTGAATCAAGCCACGGACTCTTGTGGGATGTGGTGGAATGTGCCCCAATTGTTGGCATGAATCATTTATCCTGTGTCCGTCAATCCTTTTTTGGCTGAGAAAGAGATCCAAACATGGACCAAGAAAAGAATTGGATGGCTCAACTGTGTCCCATGTTCACTGGAATGTTATACTGGTCTTTTCTATGTGGGTCTCGTTGACTTTTACTACGGATAGTCATGGGTTTTCAGGTCTGCAGTCAAACTGCCGTCAAAACCAAACAACCACCGACTGGTGAAATTGCTTCTTTGGTCTGATGATGCAGCCCATGACGTGCGTTCGAAAGCCACTGTGTAAACATGTGTGGCGCAAACACCTGGCTGTCCAGGTGCGGGTTGAGAACTTGCAGTGGGAAAAATTGAAAACCAACCAGCCCTCTATCTCTGATGTCAAGTCAAGCACCGATGCGATGCAGTAAAAAAAAGTCAAGTGAATGTTGATCTATTTTTGGCACCATGATGAGCCTGATTTAGAACTTGCAGCTTTTTCCTCTTAGTTAGTGCTGAGCCAAGAGGGTGCTCAGCAACTTGGTCCTATGGCTGACCCGCCAAGAAGTGATGATGATGATAGTGTGGAAGAAGTTCCGTTGACAAACTCTTTTCGCGCACCTGTCCATTGATTGATCATATAGCAACTTTTTTCAGTTCAGAATGAGAACACCACAAAGATCCATATCAATGCGTTCCTGGCCTATTTTACCCCTCTACCATCATGATGGCCAACTTTATCTAAGGCCTTCAACCTTCGGGATTTGCTTCAGTCACCGGCAGCTATGACCCCAGCCCGGACCTCGACTACAGTCCCACCTGCTTCGGCAAAAGCGCGAGCTTCGGCCCCATCTGCAGGCAGCGCGGGAGGCGTGGTTTGAAAGCGCATGAACTGACAGATTGACCAAAAAATGTTCAATATAAATACTTGATTTATGTGGCAGGTCCAGGTGCTATTTCGTCTCATCCTTTGCCTCCCCGGGTTTCGACATCAGATGAATCTTCTGTCGAAAATCAGACTGTATACAAGAAACCTGCTTTCAAACCGAAACCCAAAACCGGTAAGGGGTCCAGAAAAAAGAAATCTGAGAATGAGGAAGTCCCTGATGAAAGTGATGCGGATCATGCACCCCTTGGTGGTAAGGGTGATGATGATAGTGATGAAGATGGGGAAAGTGGAGGAGTAGATGACGATGGTATTCCTTTGGACTTAGCTGGCAAAAACCCCAAGAAACGTCCAGCTTCCCGTGCCACCCAAAAGAAACCAGCTGGAAAGAGCCGAAAGAAAGATGAGGCGGGGACATACATTTCGATGCTGTCAATGTTAGCACTGGAAAGCATTGGGGAAATAATGCAAAACATTGCCTGGCCAGGAGGCACCTATCCCATTCCAGTTTGCCATTGATTCTTTGAATTCGGCCCGGGCGGCAGTTGATCTCATGGAGGATCAGGGTGTGAAGTCCCTTGATCTTGAAATTAAGAGGAATGGGCTTCCATGACACAGGAATATCAAGGCAAACTCAAAAATATTATCTTTTTTCAGTGTGAATGCATCAGGTCCAGTGATGATTGGGCCTGCGTGTCTGATGGTTTGCCGTACCCGATTATGAGCCCGAATTATGACTTTGATGTGGACTTTCTGGCAGACACGGCGATGTCGGGAACACCAGAGACCCCTGCCAAACGACAGCTTTCCTTTGAGTACCCTGACAACCAACTTGGCTTGGACGTGACTTAGCAAAAAAACACTGAACACCAACAAATGGAAAAGTATGATCGGATAGAGATCAATTGAATATTATCAGTTAGTTCCAGCCCAGCCAGGATCGGCGCCTGCTCTCAGAGCCCAAAGCCGATGGCAACATGGCGCCCATGGTCTCTCCTCAGCCGTCGGTGGCAGCCACTTGACTGCAAAGGGCTTAGCCCCAGAAACGATGCATATATATATATATTTATATATATATATATAATATAATGTATATATAACAAAATAATATATATATATGATATAGACATATATTATATACATATATATATATTCATATAGTACATACAAATCTATGTATATATAAATATGCTAGACTTAGTTTGAATAAAATATTTCCCCACTTGCCAGGTGAGGGTTGTTAGATTTTATCAAAGTTGTTCTTCTCCTTCTTCTTCTCCTCCTCTTCCTCCTCCTCCTTCTCCTCCACCACCTCTGCCTCCACTTCCATGTTCACTTCCGCCTTGCCAACTCTTCGCCAAGCTCTTCGCCAACTTC
>Ga0126342_10010745_pt1 | contig 16392 bp, 12 predicted proteins | sample Cyp1metagenome_FD_92528 | JGI IMG/M metagenome (GOLD analysis project Ga0126342, IMG submission 92528) | Coral microbial communities from Lord Howe Island, Old Settlement Bay, Australia - Cyphastrea 1 metagenome | ecosystem: Host-associated > Invertebrates > Cnidaria > Coral ... | reverse complement strand
TTCTCTAAAGATCGAAGCAACATGGCAAGTAGTTTGGGGACTGCATCAATTGCGTGTTCAACATTTGGACGGTTTCGAGTTCTGCCTGATTCCGAAATTTTGGACGTGCTGCAGCACTTACAATATAAACTTCCATGAGGTCTCTGCTGCACATGGGCTTGGACACTCAACAACCGCCCAAGCTGGAAAGCAACAATCTCATACCACAAGCTTGGCAGAAACATGCCTCTGTGCAAGATTCATAGCACACAATGGTAAACCGGTGCAAGTACCCCTTCAGGAAGTCAAGAAGGCAAACTTCCGAGTTACAGTACCCCTTCAGGAAGTGAAGAAGGCAAACTTCCGAGTTACAGTTACAGTCCCCCTTCAGGAAGTCAAGAAGGCAAACTTCCGAGTTACAGTACCCCTTCAGGAAGTCAAGAAGGCAAACTTCCGAGTTACAGTACCCCTTCAGGAAGTGCAGAAGGCAAACTTCCGAGTTACAGTTACAGTCCCCCTTCAGGAAGTCAAGAAGGCAGACTTCCGAGTTACAGTACCCCTTCAGGAAGTGAAGAAAGGCAAACTTCCGAGTTACATTTACAGTACCGTACCCCTTAGTACTTAGTACTTAGTACTTAGTACCCCTTCAGAAAATCAAGAAGGCAAACTTCGGATTCCGAGCTACACAAACCCATATGCCAATGGTATAGAAAATAGAAAATGAAAACTACAAAAGCACAACGCCAATTAGACACTTCGGGCGCTATTTTGGAAACGTTAAACGCGTTGCCCAACAGAGTTCCAAACAGATTTATCGAGCGTCACCACTCTTCGGAAATTTCAGAGTGAGACTACGTTCCGCAAACATGAGATTGTACGGGCCACGCGTTTCAGAAGCAAAACTGTCTGCGTGGTTTCACAAGCAAGCGCGTTAAAGGAAATTGCTCGCCTTCAAACATGTGAAAAAAAAACACATCTGAAAATGGCAGCTCACGAACTCCTTGCCAAACAAAGCATCAAACAATCCACCCTATTCAACGCACAACTCTTGTGAAACTTTTTCACCCTTTTCTCAACCCAGCGATTTTGTAAAGAAAGCATCGCGTCCAGCTGTTGCCATTCATGACCGCTGGCTGACATTCACATGAAATTGAGCAATGTGCAAGCCAGCACAGCCCCAACTTGAGGAATGCACATCGAATTGCCAATCATCTTGTGGGCTTTTGCAGGGTGCCCCTCACAAAGCTGGAGCAAGCTATCAGGAACCAAGCTCGAAACCAAAGGATGAACGCCATGTGCGCTCAACAGTTCTCCTGGCAGAAAAAACCTTTTCTCTTTCATGTTGTACAGCTTGCTGTTCCGAATGATTGTTGGCAAGACCGTGTGAGCTGAGCCAAATGGCGGAGCCTGCGCCAAGTCCACATTGATGTCCCAATCGAAGGAAATGGGGTGCTTTGACTGCAGCATTTCAACATATTGCTGTAGCCGCTGTCTGTCGCCAAAATCCATCACAGCCAGGCAGCGATAAGGCCTTCCATCCACACGTTCCGGCAAAGAGCGGCGCTCGGCTAAACCATTCATGTACTCACCCACTTCTTCCTCAGACGCCGTCAGGAAGACAGACCCCTTCAGTATCAGATTGCAAAATGCAACCTTCTGCAAAAGCTCGACCCCAAAGCGATAAGGCTTCTTCTGGGTCAACTCGTTCAATGTCACAATGCTGTATGCACGAGGTCTGTTCACCGGGATTCCTGGACGATCAACAAAAAACGGACACGGACCCCACTATAGATACTTACCCTAAATATTGGGTGGTATAAATATTGGGTAGTAAAAAATATCTAATTTGGAAGAAGTCGCAAAAACTCATCATCAAAACAAAGCAAACGATGGGCTAACAAAGCCTAGGTTCCCATATCTGTCGGGCTGAAGTTTGCAGTCTCCACAACAGCATCATCGAAAACCTCACTGAAGAACTCGGTGGCAGGCCACCTCGGGGTACATTCATTCACCACCGCATCTGGCGAACGGGAAGTCTTCTTCAAAGAAAAAGCCCAGATGAAGGATGGGATGCTGGCCTCATCTAAATATCCAAGACCTTTTCCACGAGCGCTCCATGGGGTACAAGTGTTCCCTGCAAGCTCCAACCACAGTTCAATGAGGCCATCCTGCGATGGTCCGACTTGGGGCGCCCACTCACAAAAGGCATTGCACTTGCAACACCACGCAAAAGTGCAAAAAACGCTGGAATCTAAGCCATTCAGGTAAGCCGCTGCCTCTTTGAGAAACTCTCGGCCCAAAGTGCCTTTGCTCAAGTTGGGATCCTGCTGCAAACGTTTGCGCTTTTGCTCCTGCATCTTTTTCAGCGTGGCCACAACATGCGTATCAACGCGGTGGCACAAATCCACAAACACATGTGGGGCAGACAAAACCTCTTGGCATGCGGAATCAATCTCCGTTTGAGAGTGGAGCACAACCTCAACCTTGAACAGGGACAGCCTGTTGAACGCATCTGCAACCATAGCGGCTGCAGCCTCACCAAATCCCACACCTGAGTAAGCTGTCGTCAAGTGGAGCTTGATATTTTTCTGGCTGGTGCTGAGATTCTGGAGCCTCCAATGCTGGATCACCCTCCGAACGACATCGTTGCGCCAATCAAAAAGATCCTCGAAGCTAACGGGACCATCCGGCAATTCAACCTGTTCCTTTTGCTTTCGTTTTGTACGCCCTCTAGGGCCCTGAAAAAAATCAGCCGTGAAAAACTCAGGCTCATCATCGTCACACAGCAAATCACTGCTTGGAGCGCTGCGTCGCAGCTGCTTGGAATGCCCGGGCATGACGCTGTCCCGGCGCCGGCAAAATGCCAAAAAAAGTATCACTATGACACCAAAAAAAAACATATGTTCTAGAGATCTAGCCCCCTATCATTTCAAATGCTTCCGTCCAACATGATGCTGCCTTGCAATGCTTCACTTAAGACTTCAAAATTACATCTTGAACCCCGCTGGCAAATGTGGAAAAGACATGTGCCCACGCAATCACACATGAGCAACAGAGGTGAGAAGCCATTGCTTCTGATGGCACAAGCAAGCAGCCACTTGAAAAGCCCATTCGTTTTGACAAGCAGAACGCTGGCCTAGTCTGGCCAATGTCACATTAAGAACCTACTTCCAAAAGTTACAGCCCAAAATGGGCTCCGAGAAGCACCTTGATTGCCAGCTCTCAAGACTTAGTCACTTAGTCCTGCGGCGCTTGGATGCCGGATCGTCGGCGACGTTCGGCTTCTGAGCCTCTTTCGTATCCTTTTTTGCTTTCTTGTCTTTCTCCAACCGTCGAGTCTCAGAATCCTTTGCTTTGCGAGCAGCTTCAGCCTGCTTCGCTTTGCGATCAGCCTCTTCTTTCAGCTTCTTTGCTTTTTCCTCCTCCTTGACTTTGCACTCAGCCTCCTTCGCTTTGCGATCGGCCTCCTCTTGCAACCTCTGAGCTGCCTCAGCCTCCTTCGCTTTGCGATCGGCCTCCTCTTGCAACCTTTGATCTTCTTCAGCCTCCTTCGCTTTGCGATCGGCCTCCTCTTGCAACCTTTGAGCTTCTTCAGCCTCCTTCGCTTTGCGATCGGCCTCCTCTTGCAACCTCCGAGCTTTCTCAGCCTCCTTTGCCTGGCGATCAGCCTCATCTTGCAACCTCTGAGCTTCTTCAGCCTCCTTTGCCTGACGATCAGCCTCCTCTTGCAACCTCTGAGCTGCCTCAGCCTCCTTCACCTTTCTGTCAGCCTCATCTTGCAACCTCTGAGCTTCCTCAGCCTCCTTCGCTTTGCGATCGGCCTCCTCTTGCAACCTCCGAGCTTCCTCAGCCTCCTTTGCCTGGCGATCAGCCTCATCTTGCAACCTCTGAGCTTCCTCAACCTCCTTCGCTCCCCGATCGGCCTCCTCTTGCAACCTCTGAGCCTCGTCTTTCTTCTTTGCCTCATCTTCCGCCATCCTTGCAGCCTCAATTCCTGCTTCTGCCGCATCCGCCATGTCTGATTTCACTTCCAGAGGGGCTCTTCTTTGGACAGCAGGAGTCACAGGCGCTGAGTGAAGGACTTCATCGGTAACCTTCAGAAAGCTAAGGATTACTGGGTCATCCATGGCCCAGCTTTGGGAAAGCCATTTCAAATCACTTGAGATCTGCAAAGATGTGATGCAACATCCAGCTCTGAAGCCCACCCAGTGCATTTCCGACATGACCCTTTCCACAAAGATCCATCCAGGCGGAGTGTAGAGAGCTTGGCCCTGGCCAGGGATAAAAAGACAGCTCAAAAGTTTTAACTCTCGGGTGTTTCACAATCAAGAATTAAAAACCCCATATGCGCTTGCAAAAAAAGACCACCAAAGATTGCAAAAGCCCCACATTAGACAAAGATTTAACAAATCTCACGCTTAAGCCAGAACAACCCTACCTTGCCCAAAGTGCAGGAATAGAGCTTGAGCTTGGCAGCTAGAGCATCATCCATTCCAAGCAGTGCCTGCTTTGCGGCCTTGAGTGTTGGCTGGCCCAACACATCATACAAAAGCTTTTCACGCACCAAAATGACTTCTCGGGTTCCTTGAAGACCAAGACGAAGTGATCCTGTCAGGGGCGGAGAAGAACGGAGGGTAACAACTGCGTTTCCAAAAAATGCTGGGAAACCCCCTAAAGAAAACACGCATGAAACACTTCCGTTTTGACCACAGGGTCCCGACCTGCATGGCTCTTCTCGGGGCTGCAAGTTACAGTGTTCTTGCCGATGATCACAGCCATGGCTTCCAAACTCTGAGTCAAAGACTCATTGTTCTGAAGTTCGTGTGGTGTGGGACATGCCGCCGAGCAGATATAACGAAGGCGCTTGGACACAACATCAGCAATGTCACTTCCGGCTGGGAAACGACGATGCGCCCGGTCGCACTTTTGCGCTGGGCCCTGAGACGAAAACACTGTTAAGAAGTCGGTGAACATGAAGCGCTTCACGCAGTCCTCTTTCTCAAAAGATGCATGCTCATCAGCCTTGCATGCAAACATCACTGGAACATCAGGGTTGAAAGCCTCCTCCTTCACAGGGTCTTCTTCAATCTGCTCCACGACCTGCACTTTTTGACTGGATTCAGAGTGCTTGAAAACATCTGAGGGTGTAAGGGAAGTCACACTTCTGTGTGCAGCATTCTTCGCAGCAGCCTTGGCCTTTTTTGGCCCATCGCGCACCAACTTCAATGCCTTGGTGATATCCCCTGTGGCAGACTTGCACGCAGAAACCAACTCAACAATCGGGGATCTTGCATCTGCCGCCTCTTTCTTGACTCTCTCTATGCCTTCAAGATCTGAACAATCCAGAACCCGGCCAGCAGTGCTCTTGCAAGCTTCAAACGTGATCAACTTCTGGTAGCTCTGGCATGGGGCAGCTAAACCCAAACAGATGCTGGGGTCTGCTGCAGTACCAGTGCTGCTGCGGGCAGACGACAAAGCTTTGGACGCAATGCTTCTGATGTGGGTCTGCAAGGCCTCTTCACTGCCGTACAGCTTCTGCAAACATTCCAGCCTGGCTTGCCCAATCACCTCTTCTCCCTTCAAAGACTCTTGCTGGTTCGTGGGCAAGGCTGCAACTTCAGCCAAAACTTTCTCAAGCTGCTCTTTCACAGCTGAGGCCTTGGTCTGGACCTGTGACAGCGCAGTGCTCATCTGTCTCTGCGCCTTGTTGACTTCTCTGTCTCGGTCAAACCATTTTTTTTTGGACTTCTTCTCTGTGGTATCCTCCTCCCCTTCCTCATCTTTCTCTTCAGCGTCTTCCTCCGCTTCGTCTTGCGCATCTTCATCAGGCACAAGCAACGACACATCGTTGAGGGTAATGCTGATTCCATCCATGTTGTCGGAGCTGACAAAAGACCTGGCAGCCTCCGACTCTGAAACTCCGCCTTGAATCTTGTCATGGTTCACCATGAGGGACTTGGACATTTTCTCCACATCCTCTGCAGTCGCCTTCTTTGTTTGCTGTCCATGCATGACAACCTTCCTCAGGAGCAGTGGCGTCACAGAGGGAAGGCTGTTGGTAGGCCCTGTGGCTGGATGTGTCAAATGTGAGATTTGAAACGATTAAGCTGTGAGTTTATCAGAAGCCAAAAGAAAGAACATCATGGCCAAGTATATAAGTAGTGAAACAATTTCCTGCAATATGTTTTACACCTGCAATCATCACCTCACAAATAAAATCTATTGCTCATGCCCACAGAAGCAAATTCCCTGGGTCCTCGCTGGGAAACCACCGACAACATGTGGTGAAAGATTTGGTGGGAGGCCCAGTATTGACTTTCCCCAACAAAGAAACATTACCCTGTCTTCAAATTGAGACAAAGCTCTTCTCCTTTGCAACTCTTTTGACGTCATCCACCAAATCCTCTGTGTGGATTCGTAGCCTCAAGCTTGCTTTCGCAGGGCCCTTGTGATCATGGGGGATGCCCAAGGCTTCATACGTAGCAACAAGCTCATCCCACTTGCTTGCTGCCTCTTGCTTGGTGAGGGCCCCTCCATCTGTGCTGCGCCAGAACTCAATGGCTTGATCCTGCCACATCATTTTGCCACGAGAGGTGCCAACAGTTTCAGTGCTGGCACGCACCTCCTCTATATACTCAGCAAGATTCCAAGTGGACTTCTTCTGCCCAGCTTTCTCAGCCTCTTGAGAAGCCTGACGGTAGCTGGTGACGAGACTTCTCAACTTCTTCGGGTCAGCCTTGACATTCTTGAACCATTCAACCTTACCTTGTTGACGTGCCTTCTTGGAAATCACATCTAAAGCCTTCTTGCAGTCTTTGTCCACAGTCTGGTTCAATGCAAAATCAGACAAAGGTCGGCTCTTCTGGCAAGCTCTGCAAGTCTTGGCACCCTTCTTGGTAGTCTCAACTTTGTGTCGCCCCTTAAACTTAGACTCTGCTGAATCAGGTTCCTTTCCGCTTGTCCCTTTCTGTGGTGTGTCCTGTTGGTCTGATATAGAAACGTCCTCATCGTCTATGTCAGGAGCGAAAGAAGCCATCAAGAGGCACGACAGCCTGAGCCTGTTTCACTAACAGGCCGACAAGGATCACAAAATGGTTCACACCCTGCCACAGTGAGCCAACAACAAGACTGCAAACATAAAGGCTTGAGATTTGCACGAAACAGCTCAACTCTTGGAAACAAACTGCCAGCAAACATCACACAAGAAGACAATGAAGTTCGCGCTGGAAATCACGGCATTCAAACGCTTCTAAAATGTTTGCGCGCTGTCTGACATGGAACAAAAAATAGCTCAAGGTCGGAAGAAGCATGGTGGCTTTCGGAACTGAATGAAACTACCAGATGCAAGCTATGCCGCTATGCACAGATTCACTGAAGAGTCAGCACACCGTGGGTTTGTTACAGCTTGTCCTTTTTGTTTTCGCCTGATTATTGCAATCCGAAAAGCGCTACACTGCTAAAAATCGATGGCCAGAAGGCCAAAAGTGGACCTATCACAGGATCGGGGTCTAGCAGCCAGCTAAGAGAACTTCAACTTGCCTTGAAAGCCACGACTGAACTAGCTATCCAACCTGCTGTTCTGCATGGGCCATGTGGCTTTGAAGCCCAGTTGGAAAGCCAACAGATGACCAACCCCAAGGGCGAGTATCAAATCTCTATTGCAGGTTTTCCGTTGTAATGTTATATAATGCTAAAGCTGCTAAAGTAATTGAGTTACAAGTTGTTTACTCCATCCGTCTACAAAAGTGTTACCTCTTTCAAGTTCACAATTCTTTGTGAATCTGATACGTTAGCAGCTCCAAGCGTCCACACCTATCAAGCTCTGAAAACAAATCCATACCCATAGTTTCCAATTTTTTTTGGCATCTTCTCTCCAAACAAAGCTATGAAATGAAAGCTCACCCCCTCAAGAAGCCTGGCTTGACAGCTTCGTCCTGTGCGCACTGCCTGTTGCAGTCAAACCTGCCAAACTTTACTCTTTGTGTTGTTTCCGAAAGCGTGCGCATGCAGAAAAAGCATATCTTGATATTTATATACGATAACGGAGTAATTTTAAAGTGCAACCCCTGCCTAAGCAAGAAACCAAGGCGCAAACTGCTCCTTTCCATTCTTTTTGCTCTGCATCTTACAAATTTGAATGGGTCTGCCAAGTCATGCGGTGGCCCCCCCCAAGTCACTACTTCCTACTATCTTCCTACACCCAATGCGTGCTGCAGTCCACATAAAAACACAATAATGCTTACTTTGCTCGACCTTGCTCGACCTCTGCTCGACCTTGCTCGACCTTGCTCGACCTCTGCTCGACCTTGCTCGACCTCTCCTCGACCTTTGTTTTGCCATTGTAAAGCTGTGTTCGACCACCTCCAGTGCCTAATTCCTCCTGGGGGTGCCCACCTAGTCGTGTTGTAAGCTTGTCCAAGTCTATGCAATAACAAGTCAAAAAACTGATCAAAAACTACCTGTTACAGGCTTAGAAGCTTGAACTCGAGACCTGCTTGGTTTGAAGCTTGCCTGTGGCAGCAGAACGGTTTGACGCATTTCTCTTTATCTTCATCCCCATTCCACATGAACCCCTCTGCAACCCTTGTGCCACGAACTCGCATTTCCAGTCTAAATCCCCAGCCACTCATCTACGCTTTACAAGTATTACGCTGAAAGATCAACGGGAAGAATCTAACTCTTGGGAACCATCAGAATTGGAAGCTTGCAAGATCAACAACAAAGAGCTTTCCAAACACACATGTCTAAAAAGCAAAAAATCATGCATTGGTTCTCTGTCATCCACGATCTTAGAACTGCAAAACATCAAGCCATCATGCAAAATACTGCGTTTCTGATGTTGGGACATTCTTTCTCTGCCAAGTGCCACAAGACAAAATGCATCTTGCAAAGAAGTGTGCTTGCAGCTAGCTGCATCTATTTTGCATGTTTTGCATCCTGGAAATGTTGACGAAATTCGTGTGAAACAACTTGCCACAAAACGGAAATCAATCACTGCTTGAATCGCTGTTGGAAGAATCATCGCTGCTACTACTCTGAGATGAAGTGCTGCATGACGACGCGGAGCTTTCTGCACCGTCTCCAGCACCAATGGCATCAGCTGAGTGAGAAGAGTTTGACCCGCCATGCCTGGCAAAGCGACAAGGGAGAGACCTTTCTTTCATAAGACTGAGTTTATATAATGACTTGTATTCAACGTTCTGGAAAATTATGGTTTCACAATTTGAAAATCTGCAGCTTTCACAAATGATCATCTTAAAGCTATGCCATGAAATCTCACAACTTGTTTCATGTCTTTGGAAAAGAAACCATTCCACAATATGGCTTCGTACCTTGAGGGCGAAGTGTTGAGCACAACGGTATTTTGGCAAACTTGAGTAGGGATATATATATATATAGATATAGTTATATGATGTATGGGAATGTCTCAAAATAGGAGTGCCCCAAGTGGGGGCCCCAAGCTCACTTTTTTTAACCAAAAAAAAAAGGGTTTGGGGCCCCTTGGGGCGCTCAGTTATGGCACCCCCTATTCTGAGATAGCAGTATGGTGATGGGATTTATGTGTTGGGAAAGTCTATTTCCAATACAATGTTACATACTGATTATTTTTCAAAGGCTTTACTCGGGGCAAGTTGTATGTGTATTTGGTGGATGCGTTGGAAGAGGGCAAGTGTATGATATCTATCTATCTATTTTCAATCGGAACATGTTTCTTGGTGGGCTTGCCTTTTGAAAATTAAAAACGAGCGACTGTCTGGTTGTCACATGAATTGCTGAAAGCAGAAGTCTGAAAAGAAAACAAATTTGTCTTTCGGGAAAAGGCCCCACCTCCCTCGCCCACGACCACGTCCACGCCGCTTCGCGACAGCTTTGGCCTTGCCACGGCCACGGCCCTTAGCTTTGGGAGCAACAGCTGGAGCTGGCGCCCCCCCATCAGCAACTGCTCCTGCTTCTGCATCTAGCACATCATCACCCTGAACAGCCCCAGCTGGCCCTACAACAATACAACCGGCAGCAACAACTTCTTCAGCAGGAGCTGCATCAATCGACACATGGTGTTGAAGGTGAAGTCTCTGACGGTTATACCTAGAGGCGCTGTTGCACCACATCTTCAATGCACGAACACATTTGGAAAATTCCTCAGGGTCAGCGGAACGGAGTTGCAAATATTTCTTGCAATCTGTCCTGTTGTTCTTTTTGTGAAAAGGACATCTTGCTTCCACACCACCAAACTTTCGACCAGCTTTCTCGGATGGCTGCTTGACAGTAAGCCTGAAAACACCAAAGTTTGCTGGCTTCCCCAAGCGGGGTTGGGACCCCTCATCTTCTACGGGCGCAGCATCTAGAGCTGCTGCAGCTTCATCTACTGCGTCATCCATGGGCGAATGCAAAGACTGCGCGTCAACTACTGGGCTATCAATGGGAGGCGAAGCTGAGTACCCTTCACTACGGTCAGCATCATCAGATTGGTTTGATCTAGGCATATCTTCATCAAGCAAATCCAACAAGCCGTCTATGGAATCGGTGGGATCATGACCAGCATGGTCCCCTTCCTGCAATGAGAGGTGAGCTACGGCTTGCCCAGGCTCAGCCACTGCAACATCTTGAAGCGCTTCAACCGGAATGTCGGGTTCCAATGCTGGCATCGGCACTGCACGGCCAGGTTGTGGTCCCTCCCCTTTCAAAAGGGCAGGGTAAATCTCACCAGGCTTTTCAACCCAGTGGGGAATGCGGGCCAAACCTTTCTCAAACAAATCATCCGACAAAAGCAAGCACTGCAAGTAAGCTTTGCTAACAGAGTGGGATTGGCTGTACCAAACAAGTTCCTTCCCAGGCTCATGACACAACGCTTCACGGGCATTTTTCTTTGAAGGCATTTTTTTCCAAGACCATCCATTTTGCTCCAGGGCAAGAATCAATTCCATGAGGTCATATTGAGAAATATCACTGTTACGAAGGCTGCAAACTTGCTTCGGTTCGTGGAGAGGGCACATGACACGAACCTGTGGCAAAGCACACTCGGACATCAATATCCGATCTGATTGCCCGCTCCTGCAAACAAGGCCTCTGTCGATCAAAGACATGATTAAATCTGTCGGGGAAGTTGAAACGGCAGTTGGTTCCCCACCTGGAAGAGCGCGGGCATTCAGCAAATGAGTGACGCATTCAACCAAATCACTTTGTCTGATGTTTGGCAATCCTGGCAGAGAGTATCTCACATCTCGCGATGTACTTGCACATGTAAACTGAGTCCTTAAAACATTGAGAGGACAAGACTCCAGCGACGTCAAAATGTGTGGGACATCTTGGGTTGCTATGTCTATTTGTGGCACGCCTTCAGCATTGTAAACGCATTTGTGCACAGCAATCATAACTGCATCTTTGGCAAAAACTGGCGTGCTAGCAACTGGTCGCAACATGGATTTCATCCGTGCAGGAAAACCATGCAAGAGTCGGAAATGCAACTCTTCCCTTCCATGGTCAGCACCTTCAGCCATCTCAACAATTTCTAGAGGCTCTTCGTCAGCACCCCTCAGACACAAGCGTTTCTCTGCAGGACCTAAGAATGGTGCTACTTCGTAGCCAGCACTGTCATCTACCAGCACAGGCAGTGTGAAGAAAACATCTGAACCAGCCATTGCACGAAAATGGTCAACTATAGCACGCTTGAAAATATCTTCGTATGTTCTAGGAACTGATAATTTGGTGTCATGAAGTTTCTCGGCCTCCGCTTCTAAGACTTTCCGCTTTCGAAAATGGGTGGACCGTGCTTCATGCATGTCAGAAAATTGAGTTTCCAAGTCACACCTGTGCACAGCCCTAACCAAAGCCGCCAGCCACACACAAACATCGGTACAACCATCTCGCAGCAACGGCAGAAATATTGGATGGCTCAGCAAACCCAAGGCTGCAGCAGCCTTCTTTGGCTGCCGCGTCAAATCAAAACAAGTCTGCAGTCGGGCTGGAAACCCTTCCTCAAAACTGGAAAGATCCAAAATCTCACGCATTCGAAAAGACAAGCTCACCTTGGTGGGCCCCAGCCGTATGTGTTTTGCAGCAACCTTCACATCACGATGAAGTGCCTCCACACATCGCTCCACCACAGGAATAAACCGCAGCGAATCTACAGCAAACATCAACTGGTCAGTCATACAACCACCATTTGCAAAACGTTGCAAATCTTCACGCATCCCAGTTTCTGACAGGAAGCGCACAGACAAGGGATGGTGATGTTCTAAAGTCATTCCTGGCTTGGACATAGAAGCATCAAACTCTTCAAGGCAATCTTGGGCAATCCTCCGCGCCACTGATGGCCAGTGGTGGCTTAAGCCAGCCAAGCGCCATGGAATTTGCCGCCAAAAACCAAACTTCGCCACGAGAACAACATGCAAATGTTGCTTTGCAAAATCAAAATCTTGCATCAGCACTGCTCTGTCAGCTGGTGTAATCCGGAAATCCATTTGATCAGAGAACAGATTCAAAGCAGCAGTGGAAAGTTCAGCAATAGTATCTTCAAGTTTGCCTGCTGCCAGCTCAGGGGCACGCTTACCTCTCATGGGGCAATCCACAAAGCGGACTGCACCACCAAACAACTGCCCCCTCTTCTTTCTCTGCCGTTTGCTGGACAATGTTGTAAACAAGTGCTCGTGGCAAGCACAATTCTCAAGCCAACGCTCGAGGTTGAGCAAAATGTTTTGCACACCATCAACAATGAAAACATAGCTACAAAACATCGGGTCAGCCAGAGCTACATCGAATGAAGCTCCAACATCACCTTCTGCATCCTTCCCGTCAATGAGAAAATCTTGAAGGTTCCAAACCCTTTTCAACAAGCGAAAATGGGGCAACAAATTCTTCAAAAAATTTGCAACCACCTGCCAGCGCTTTTCATACAGAGCTGGCAAAGACAGGGATGCAAACAGGTGTTCATGTTCTGCAGAGGCAGTCCCACGAACTAAGCGGGCAATGATCCGCTCGCGTAGATGCTGGGGCACAAGCAATGCTGCAACAGCTTTCAGGTGGTCCCAAAACTTGTCAAACCACAACATTTTGGTCCTCAGGTCTTGTCTGGCATTGTGAGTAATGTGCAGCCCACCAGGTGTCAGCAGTGCCTTAGGCATGATGGGAAAAGCATCAGCATCACCCACTGTCTCCTGATCTTCATCTGCAAGGTCGCTCTCCAAAGTTTGGTGGACATAGGTTGGCAATATTGAGTCCAAGTGCTTGGCTTGAAACTGTGGAAGCTGTGCCTCTACCCCTAAGTCTGTGGTCCAAGAAACAACGTTGTCAAGGTGACATCGCAAGCCTACTCTGCTACTGCACTCCAAACTCATAGCATGCAAAAGGCATGAGGTCTTATCCTCCACCGAAACCTTCCCTGAACCTAGAGCAACCGGAATGCATTTGTGGGTATGAATGGCATCCAACAGGACCGTGTGCAAACGAGGTTGTTGTTCCACATCTGCATCCTCAGCCTCAAAATGATCACTGAGGTCAGGACGACACCTTGTCAACATGTTTGCAGCATTGCAAGCGTTCACCACAGCATCCATGCAAACAGAAGTATGCATGAGCATGAACCATTCCCTGCCACACTGAGGAGATGAGTCTGCCCAAGCATAATGAAGACACGGTACATTGCACCACCTCTCTCGACACTCAAGCAAGAATGCAAAATCCAAAGCAGACCCTGCACGGCCAATCGTTGAAGCTTTTGGGAATGAAGCATTTCGTAGCAGATTTGAAAGGTCAACACCTGGCAAAGCAACTTGCAAAGACAATGGAACCACATTGCAAACATGTTCATTGGAACCAAGCAAATTTCCAAGGCAGGCTGCGCTGATCAAGGTTTGGCTCGGGTACTGCACATGTCCACTTGTTTTCGTTTCCAAACAGCGCTGACCCCTCTCCAGAAAAGAAATGGTGTCCAAAATGTCCATTCTTAAAGCCCTGCTCTCATCTTCATCATTGCAGTGGGCCAAAATAGCCGGTGCCCAACTTCTCACACGGTCAGCAAGAATGGAAAACTTTTGAGGATCAAGAAAGAATCGCCCTTCTTGTGGCATTGGGACTTCATCAGGTGGCAACCCCCCATTTTCGATTCCAGGAAAAAGAGGTCTTGGTAATGCCCATGATTTCCGGAAACAGAAAGAAAACCAAAAACCCTTCAATAGAAGCGTTGCAAGTGGCTCAATGAGAGGCAAAGCAATGGCATCTTGACCCTGAAACCCCCAACGCTGCTGTGCAAGACGTGCAGGCCCCTTGGACAAAACTGTCTTCCCAGTGCAAAGTTCACCTGTGACATCCCAAAGCTCTTTGAGGGAGATCCCATACGGAAGAAATGGTGACAAGGCATTCCTTCTACGTTGCAGTGGGTACGTTTCTGATGATGGGGCGGCAATGCAAGTCATCACTGGAATCGGCGTGTCAAATCGGAAAACTTCTTTTGAAACCACAGTAAACCCATCTGCAGCATCTCTCCAAAATGCTTGCCACACAAACAATTCTTCCCTATGTGAATATTGCCGGATGACATCTCCAACCGCAATGCCTGGAACGGCTTGCACCAAACCACTCAAAACATAAGTTGGTGACTGTGAATGTGAATCTCTTTGCTTTGGCCTCGGAATCCCACACTGATCCAATGCGGCCTGCAGGTATGGGTGGTCTGGCAAAGTGCACCTTTGCCTTCCATTCTCATCACTTTGCACCCGTGCAGTATGGTTTGCAACAGAACACAAGAAAAAAAACATTTGCCATGGCCAGGACCGGCCGCATCGCGTCAAGAGGAGTATCTGAAAAACAATGCCATTGTTTCATCTTGGATGCTAATCCATAAATTATTGTTTGCAGCCAGTTTGCTAGGAATTGATGAAAACTTGTTTGAAAAAATGTTCGGAAATCAAACCAAATCAATGAAAATTGAAGCCACATTATCTGTGTCGCAACGGGCATTGAAAAGCCCAGCTTGCTTGCTTTGCTGAAAACTGCAACGGCGAACCAAATTTCCGCCACCTTGCCAAACAGCAATCTTCAAGTCTCCAAGTCACCAACCATGTGACTGCCTGACCTCTAGAAACAAAACACCCTACATCTGCATACCACCAAAATATTTCCAAAATTGCACATGAGCAAACTGGATTCCATAACAGCATGTGATTCTTCACTGGGACATCTGTGCAACGCTTTACCAAAGTGAATCAACCCCTCAGGCATGAAAACGATTCAAATCACAAAAAAACATATTAGACAGCTGCCGATATCCAGTTCGAAATTTGTAGCAAACAGGAAATCTGAGAGTTGCAGCGTTGTAAATTTCCCCTTGGTTTAGACCTTGCCAAATGGACCCCCCCAAGTCTGGGAAAATCGCATTATTTCCTGTGTTTTGGCGCCAATTTTTGGGACTTGGTGGGGTCCATTTTGGGGGGGCCCACCCACGGGAAATTTGGTATTGCAGCGTAAACACAACACACACACAAATTTGTATTTCATGGAAGGTTCCAACGGTTGTTGCCTGGCTAGGTTAGACATACTGTTTTTGCTCCACGCTTTAAAACTGGGTGCAAACATACTGCGCCCAGCGCTGGCTAGGCAACAACTAAAAATATCACATCGCGTTCACACTTAGCGCGAAATGCGGACACGAAAATGTCAGAACTCCTAGGTCTGCCCCTTTCACTCCAAGGACCCCTTTCAAAGGAAATTGTGTTAATTTGCATCATTTCTGAAACAGACATGCTAGTGGGACCTGTTTTAAATCCAATCCATTGCTTCCGGCTTCATGAACTCTTGAATGTCGTTTGGCTTACCATGAAAATCTTAGCGGGGCTGTTTGTCTGCCATGCATTCTCGCTTCTGGATTCTGGAATTCGTTATACGTGACAAAGCGTATCAGAAATTAAAACCAGAACCATGCTACTTCAAACCTGGGTCAATTTTTTTTCTTATTCGCGAAACCCCAAAAAACAAACAGTTTCCTAGAAGAAAAAACTTTTTCTCCTTGAGCCTAAGCCCCGTCAGGGGTTCAGAATTTGGTCACTTTCATACTTGCGAGGCAACCTCACAAAGTGCTTCATTGCAATACGGGCCCTCTACCAGCATGACCCATCCTCCACGCTAGCAGAAGCAGCAAAGGGAGGCACACCAGCACCCCGGCTCTGGGAACACTTTTTAAATCGGGCTCAATTGCACGAATGGCAAAGCACATTGCCAGCAAATTGTAAAGAAGTGTCCTTCACATTCTAGAAGCCAGCAGAGGGCAACTATCAGAGACCTAGACGAAAGTTTATAACTTACAACAGGTGCGAGATACACAAACAAAAAGTGCGCTGGAGGAAGCTCAAAAACTGCTAGGCTGGGTTTTGAACGAATCAGTCTGCTTTCTGCAACCAGATATCTCTGCTTATTTACAGC
>Ga0126342_10010744_pt1 | contig 16392 bp, 12 predicted proteins | sample Cyp1metagenome_FD_92528 | JGI IMG/M metagenome (GOLD analysis project Ga0126342, IMG submission 92528) | Coral microbial communities from Lord Howe Island, Old Settlement Bay, Australia - Cyphastrea 1 metagenome | ecosystem: Host-associated > Invertebrates > Cnidaria > Coral ... | reverse complement strand
TGCCAGAAGATATGCTAGATAGAATGCCAAATAGAATGTCAGAAGATATGTCAGATAGAATGCCAGAAGATTTGCCAGTAAAAATGTATAAATGTCATGGTGGGGATCCCACGAAGTAAAGTATTTTTTTTTTAAATCAATTTCCTGCAATTGGAGGGGCCAACATGGATCCATTTGTGTGGCCGACGCTGCCGACGCTTGAGGATGCAAACTTTCCGAGGAACTTTACACAAAAAGCGCATGTAGAACCACAACAGCTCATTTCGGGGCATCCATTTTAATAGGATTTTCCATTATAAACCATCCAGCTATCGGGGTACCCCCATTGATGGAAACATATGGAAACTGTTAAGAAACGGTGTTTCATAACATGGCGTCGTTTAACATGTCATCACCCCGGTGAGGTACTTATCGCGTTTGTGGCGCGTATTCGAGGTGGCCACTTACAAGAAAATGAATCCGGGTGGAAACTTGGAAGATTTGGAAGTTGCAGTGCAAAGTTTCTTTTTTTTTGCAGAGATTAAAATTTTGCCGATAAGTTGCGACATTTAGCGCCACCCTCCAGTCGATGAAGTGAACAGTGGGCAATCTCCTGTGCAAATACGATGTTTTCGGTCCCCATTTTTCTTCAACCCCCAAATATCTCCCAGTTTTTGCCGATCTCCGGCCCTAGCACTTCAGGAAACATTGTCATGGCACCACTGTTTGTTGATGAGAGCGTGTTGTTGAAATATCTGGGAATCCTGTTGTGCACTGTGACCTATTGGATTATCCGCTGCAATTCTGACTCCAGCATCGTCTTACCTGGGACGATGGTTTGCAGCCTGTGACTTGGTGTCAGAAGTTGAGCTCCGAATTTTGGGTCATGGGAGGCCCAAAATTATCCAAAAGTCCATTTATGTTTTGTTAATCTTGATCTTTCAGGTGAATCGCTTGAAACATAAGATTGATTCCATCCTCATTTGAGATGATTGTAATATTGGTGTTTCCTAAATTAGGCTTATATACCCCTAAATCATCCATTTTAACTGGATTTTCCATGATTTTCCATTATAAACCATCCATTTTGGGGTACCTCCATTTATGGAAACCACCATATAGACTATTATGTATATTCCCATTTTCATTCTTATCCATTGGGACCATGCGTAGTATGGCACAGTGGCAGAGCGCTTGCAGCATTCATGGAACATAGTCATAGCCTCTCGAAATCTTTCGAAACTGTTTATATAATTTGATATACTGATTGATGGGAATTTCATTATCCCAACTGACTTTTATATTTTTCAGAGGGGTTGAAACCACCAACCAGTATAGATAGGTTATCTGAAATGATCAGGTTCTGAAATGATAAGGTCCCCCATAGCTATCGAGTGAAAAATGGTGGAAGAAAGGCATCAGCATCTTCCGGTCAGCCTACGGTGAGGCCGATACTGATCACCATTCATTTCGATCGAGACTGGGAAAGCGATTTGGATCGAGGGTTTTGATGGGTAAATTGAGGATTTAACTATGGAACTTTGAGGATTTAACTATCAAAATTGAGGATTGAACTATGGAACTTGAGGCTTTAAATAGGGAAATTGAGGATTGAACTATTGAAATTGAGGATTGAACCGGGGAAATTGGAAATTTTTTCTTCCCTCCGGCAATCAAAGATGGCAAGCTGGAAAATCCCCTAAGTTTGGAGGTTTTTGAATGGTGGATTTGCCATTGCTATGTTTAACTATCCTCAACAAATCCTCAGATTTTGCGGCCAGAAGTTTGTAGTTTTAACCGGCAATCTTTGTTTGATCTCCGTAACACTGTTGTCGTCATGTTTGCCAGACTAGCACGATAAGAATTGGTCCACTGACTGAGTGGTCGGAGTTGTTGTTTCAAAAGGAATCTTGCCCAACCAATGGGAACCAATGGCCCCAAGCAGCATCTGCCAGGACGGAATTTCATGATGAAACATCAACTCTTTTCTCAATTTCAGAATTTTGATCTTGACGCCGCAGAATGCTCCTGCGAGTCGGACCGGGAGTTTGTGTATGCGGCCATCAGCCACTTGTATGGCAGCAAGGAAGCCTTTACTCAATATGTGAGAGGACCACTTCAACGAGAACTGTTGGAGCCGATCTGCCAAAATGTCTTGCCGCGGTGCTACACAGAGCTCTTGACCACGCCTTTTCTGAGTTTGTTCCTAGATTTTACCTTGGCACTCTGGAAGCAAGGGGCTCCAGTCGAAGATTTGGTCATCTATGCTGTGGCTTGGAAATTGCTGTTTTTTTGCGTATGAGCAGCATGGAAATGCTGTGGATCCGTGTGGGCAGTATGGGTTCACTCTTGCCCCACAAGCTCAACAAAAACCCAACCGATGATAAGGGGTTGACCACCAACTCATCTTTTTCAATGGGGATATACAAATTAGACCCTCACAGGTTTTGAATTTTCTTCAGACTATTCTAAGATTCCCCAATGTTTGGAACATGACATGTTTAATTTTCCCCAATCGTTGGGATGATGATCCAATCTGACGAACTCCATCATTTTTCAGGGGGGTAGGTTGAAACCACCAATTAGTTTATGTATATGATAAACCATAATAATCCCCATTAACTATAGTTATATATACCATAAACCATTGTTAAGCCATTTATAAACCAACCAGTCAAGTTTTTTTTCGTCAATCTGCGGTGACCAAATCGGGCGCCGAAGCGCCGCATGCCTAGTCGCCTTTCATCAGGTGTCCATGTTTGGGCTCGCGACCTGCTTGCACATCCCTGCAGTTCTCACGATGATGATCCCCCTTGGTGACCGATTTGCCGAACCTTGGGATGGCTTTTGGGGCTGTTTCCTGAATTATCTGCAGACATTCCTGGTCTTTCTTGCCATCTTAGCCCATTCCGTTGCCGGCATCTTGGCGGATCGATCTGGTTGTGACTGATGGATTTGTTCAACATGGTGTTCTACTTGTGTCTTACTGGTGCTAAACGCAGGGAATTTGAGGAAATGATCCATAATCACTAGTAATAATCATCCCAGCAACCCCCAGCAACCCATCCATTCCCATCCATTCCCTACGTTTAGCACCAGTAAGTTGTGAAATCATGTGAAATAGATCATTGAATTTCTTAGAAAGCTTGGGATCATGGTCATGCCCGAAGCATGAGGGATCTGAAAGACTTGGTATGTCCCAAGTCTGGTGAGTTTTTTGTCCGACTATCTGATGGGCATAGAACGATGGGAATTTTAGCAACACTAGTGACACTAGGTGACACTAGTGGGAAGCTCATTATGTCCCCAAATCGTGAAACGGTAGAAGCAACAATGAGGCATGTAACACCAATTGACATTGGGAATGCAAGAAACAACAGCAACCAATATCCCAACACAGGTGCAGTCGCAACATTGATTTGAAGCTAGAAGCTAACAGGATTACTGTAATTCGTCGGTCATTCCAGCACACATGCATGCATACATGCAGTCATGCATGCACACTTGCCTACCCTTCTACCTACCTACCCACCCACCCACCCACCTACCTACCTACCTACCTACAAAATCCTACAAATACATAATAATACATATATACATAGAGGCACGGCTACAAAGATACTTCATTAGATATATAAATACATAGATGAATAGATTCATAGATGCATAGATACATAGGTTATAGTTATAGCTATAGTTACAAATAGACTTATGTAGATCCATATACATGAATACATAGATAGGTACATGTACATAGATGCATAGATTAGATCCGTAGATACATAGATGCATATATACATACACACACACACATAACATGCATGCACACATTAGACTAGATTAGATTAGTTTTAAATTCGATAAATAGATAAATAGATCGATCGATTGATCAATAGATAGCAGATAGATGCACAGACAGATTGATAGACACACAGTCATACCTCATATATATATACATATCACAGATAGATAGATAGATAGATAGATAGATAGATAGATAGATATATATATATATATAATATAACTAATGTACATGTATGCATATACAAAGAGAGACGGTGGATTGAGGTTTTGTGGTTTGCTTTACCGTGGGAAGCCGGCGCCAGTGGTGGTTCCTCATCGGTGGCTCGGGGAGAAAGGCGACCAGCGGTTACCATGACTGGGAATGGTAACCATAGCACCTAAAAAAGTGGTGACTTTAGGGATGGTTTACTATTTACAGTATGGTGATACATTAACTATTAATGGCTCACTATAATGAACATTTTTATTTACTATATACTATTATTAATGGCTCACTATAAGTGGTTATTATTGGTGGTCACTAACCATCCAACCATCCCTAAAATCACAACTTTTTATAGGTGGTATGGTTACCATTCCCATTTTTTGGTGGTCTATGGCATTGCTTTACCCACATTACTATCAATTTGTACTACAAGGGCTTATGATGGAATGGCTTACTATTTATGGTTACTATGAATATGACTGTTTAGTATTACCGGTTATGAACTTGGTAAATGAATTCCCGCCTGAGGGTGCAAGATTGGGGTTCTATGACAATAACCCGTATAACTTGGGAAATGGGGCCGCATCACCATGGTCATATATCCACTTAGTTCACTGGAACTGCATCCCCGAGTACTGAAAACGACATGTCCAGAAAAACCAGTGTCTAGGCATAGCATATCATAGCATCCTATTTATCGATGTGTATATATAATTGTGTTCAAACAATTATTGAATGAAAGTAGATGTAAATCATGTAGAACATCAATCCCGGATTAATAAACAATAGTTCATGAAAGTTCATGAACTATTGGGGCACAAACAGCGATCGCATTTTTGTCGAATGTGGCCCCGGTAGCCTCCAATTGTTCACAGCCCAGGATGTTTCTTCTTGTTCCTGGCCATCCGGATCTTGACCGTCAAACTCAGGGACAAGTTGCAGGGTCAACGGAAGCGACTTCAGAAAGCAAGATCCTTCCAATCCGAACCGTGACTCCCCGTGACAGCTGAATTCAAGATGAAGAATCAGGAAGTGAACGTCACATTCTATGGTTACTGAAATTGGCCCTTGATTTCCTTGATTCTTCAGCTCGCAAAAAATCGTAAAGTATGCCAATGTTATGCCTCCCAAAGGGACAGGCTGCCTAGTATCGTGCCGTGTTTGGATCAGTGTGGATGAAGGCCCTAAGGTTGGCCGCGGTTTGGGATGTGAGCCACTGCGAATGGCCTGTCGTTCATGTTGGTGACATGGCCCGAAACCTACCCGAAACGGTGTCATGAAACGTGGGGAAATCCCCCAAGAATGGAGGCTTGAATGGGAAAATCATCTATGAATTTCGAAAGAATATTTCATCAATCTGTCACAACCATAGTCATAGTGAGTATTTTTTTGTCAATAGATGTTCGTCCCCTATCGGTCCCCTATCGTGTTTTCCAACCCATCAACTTGTCAGTTGCTCACAGGAAACCCAATCGTACAGGATCCACATCAGGTCAGCAATTGGCAGAGTTCAGTTGCGCAAGCGCCAACGCTTTGGACAAGTTGAAACACTGCCGCGCTGTCCAACGAACCCTTTTTGGCAAGCTACATAAGCAATAGACAAAAACCATCAAATACCATTTTCAAGAGGACTGTGATGATTTTGCCCTTCTTTTTCTAGTTCGATCCGCAGCTTCGAGATTTCAGCGACATGTCAACCCATGAGTTCCCACAACGATACCCTATCCCAGAATCGGTTGAAGCAGGACATGCAGGAGATGTATCTCCAAATCCATTGAAATCCATTGAAATCCTATGGAGTCCTATGAAAATCATTGAAATCCATTGAAATCCTATGGAGTCCTATGAAAATCCATTGAAATCCTTAGTATTTGATGCGAACAAAACCGACATTTTCCCAGAAAAACCAACCCGTTGAATCCATTCACGGTGGCCAGACGTCACTTCTTCGCTGGGCGCTGCCGCTACTCTCAGGGCTGGTGGTTCCCCACACCTGGTGGAATAGAGACTGCAGGGGATATCATTGATCTGATAAATGATTGTTGATTGATGTTGATTGGTTGTGAAATGTGGGCTATACCGGCTATACCTAAAACCTGATTGATGTTTATTATGTTCATTGGGGGTTATGAACTAACCCCAGGAATACCTAGGAATAGCTGTTATCCAGCCAGCATCTCATGGAAGGGTATTTTGGGTCGGATTTCGAGCTGAGCATGGGACAAGTCTCTCTATCTCTCTCTCTCTCTCTACCCTCTGGTTATTTAAAATAGCCATGGGAAATGGCCCATTTATAGATGGTTTTACCTATTAAAAAATGTGATTTTCCATGGCTATTTTAAATAACCAGGTGGTACATATAGAAAAGACATATATGACCGTCATATATACAAAATCATATGTGTCATATTAGTGTATATCATATACAACATGTCATACTTTCCTCCTTTTCAAGTCGTTTGTTTCTTTCTCTGATTTGAGCATCACCCCGGCCCTTCCTCAAGGCTCGTGCACGCGAGGAGTTGGGTTCTCAAACTTGGTTCGTTCGTTCCCAGTGGTGGGAAAAATTACCTTTGAAAGCACATGAAAACACCATCTTTTGGCCCAATGGCAAATGGTTGGTGAATGGTTGGTAAATGGTTAGTACATGGTTGGTAAATGGTTGAATGGTCGGAGAATGGTTGGAAAATGGTTAGTTATATAGTTGCTGGCTTGTTGATCAAATCTTCTCGATCTTAGCTGGAATTTTATTGTGATGCACAATGAAAGTGGTACCCTACAGTGTCTTCAAAGCTGGCTGAAAGTCCGGCACTGGATGTTTCTCGTTCGCTGAGAAGTCATCGAAGGATTTTTTTTTCCTAGATGATTAGATGGTAATTGTTATGGAATTGTATGAAGCGTGGGGAGTGTGGAATGGAACATTTTATGCTCCCCGCAAAATGCAGCATTCCTAAAAAAGGATTGCATACTATGTATTACTATGTACAATGCTACATTTGCTATAGAAATCAAACGGGCTCATCTCCTCAAAATATGGAAATGATGTATATTAAATATACATCATTTCCATATTTTGAGATGAACCTCCATGAGCCGAGCTTGTTTTCTTGGTGCCGAACGGTTCGGCAAGTTCCAGACCCAGATCTGCCGGATATCCCACAGGACAAAAGCCCCCACGGGTCAAACAAATTCTGATAACGAGCAGGGTACCCTACCAGGTACCCATATTTATCCATGTTTCTTAAATATGGACATAGGCCATAGGCGACATAGGTACCTTGGAAAAATATATGTTTCTGATTTAATTCTGATATTTAGGACACCTCCACATTTTTCCGTCTTTTTCATGTTTCTTTCCAAGTGGCCGAGGCTTCCAGTCCTCTGCGACGATCTGGTGGTGCCCGAGAATCGCGAGCCCCTTTGCCCTGGCCAGCCTTTTTTTGAGCAGCCATGGCCAGGTCTGTGGAAACATAGGAAAATCATGGGAAAATAGGAAAATCCAACTATAAATGGAGGTTTATTGCTGGGAAATTCATCTATAAATGAGATTTTCAATTGCCACGTTAGATTACAGGGTAAATGATGATGAAATGATGGATTATAGTTATGTTCGTTGGCTTAGTTTCAGCCCGTGAATACCAAAGAGTTATATCTTCATTTTTTTCGATAATACCCCATACCCATATGCTCCATGTATGGAATATTGACCTACATTTACCCCAAACATCACCCAAATGTAGGTAAATATTCCAGCACCATGGAGCATCTGGGATAATTATTGGAGTTTGGACTTGTCACACAGATGATTGATGGATTCAGATGGATTCGGATCTAGATGAATCCAGATGGATTTACTGTAATGTTGGTAAAACCATGTCATCAACCACCCAAAAATGGGAATGGTAAGTCTATACCACATATATATACACACATATATATATATATATATAAATCATATATATATATTTATGGCGACGACTGGGGGATTGTAAACATGGCATTGTTTTCCCCATGGATTTCGTTTTTTAGATCCCCATCCTGGAGGATTCGAGGATCATCCCGTGGGAAACGCAGCGATGGCAAGAGATGAAACGCAGCAATGGGCCATGGAAGTCACCGGTGATTGTAGCTAGGCCATATCTCATTGTAGTAATGGGCCATCTTTGGGGATGTTTGGGGATGATTGTAGCATGTTTGTAACTGATTTTTTTAATCCCCATCCCCAAAGATACTGGGTATGTCATGATGCCAGTTGCAGCTGTGGAAACACCACGCCTGGAAGTAGGGCTATGACGGGCCTGAGGTGTGTCTTGCTGGTTCCAAAATTGGACAGAGACGAGGCAGGTTAGGATGGAACCAATTAGCTGTAGCTATCCATATGTCCAATAAAAGATGGGGAACCAGTCTGAGCTAACTAAGAGTTTCCCAATCACATGATACTTTTCTGGTGAGTCATATCATGGTATCACCATTATATGGTCATTTATAGATGATTATAACCGATTATATTATAACAAATTATAATATTCCCATTACATAATGGTGACGCAGAAACATCCTGCGGATAGAATAATATGATTAAATATAATCAGTTATGTAATTATCCCATTAATATCATTGGAATGAGCTCATAAATATGTAATATATCAATTCATATATACAGTATAAATGATTACATCATATATAACACTAATATTCAGTCCATAAATGTCATCCCATAATATAAATATTTTATGTAATATATATATATATATCAGATCATATAAAATATATTAAAATGATTACATTGGGATGAGCTTCCCAATTGGATCACTGGACTTGACATATCCTGACATTGCGTCATCTTTAGAGACCAGGTAGCAACAAAAACCAACTCCTTTCGTATCTGGGTACTAAAAATGGGATACACCAATCTCAAAAATATGATAATATATGTTTAGATTGAGTCTGTATATATATATATATATGTATATATACATATGTATATATATATATATGTATATATATATGGTAGTTACATATATATATATATATATATGTAGATATAATTAAATATTACAATGACTTAAAGCCTATTCCAGCAGGATTTTAGTTTTCTGCATCTTTCTTTCGGGGTTGCTGGAGTTTGTCCAGATGTTTTACTAAAAGTTGATACTTTGACCGGCATGGATGTGGTCAGGTAGCTATCAATGACCACCAGGGACAACAAGTCTTTGTTGCCCAACGGAGTGAAGAGGTCTGGGGGGTACCAGTCATAGCTATGCTGATTGATGGGTGAAACCAGGATTCTTTTATCAAAATGGGATGATGCTGTAGAGATTCATATATTTCTGGAACGGATTTGACATCACCAAAGTCAACCGGAGTTTTTTTTCTTTAATGGTACATGTACAGGAAAGTAGTAGGGTTTTTACTCTCAGTTCTATATTTCAACCAAGCCATGTCCAGACTTGGTGTTTCAGCCATGCGGAATTCGAAGCTTGGATGATTACGAGCTACAGCTACATGGAAACCATTTGATCCACATCAGTTTTCTCATTTTCAGGAAATAACCACATAGTTATTGGGGTAAAGAATTTGGAGCTACCCTACCCACATTTGGAACTTGCTAGCTGCTAGGCATGTCAAACAAACTTGTTGCCATACCTTGCCATCCCGGATTGAGCTGACGGTAGCTTTAGTCACTTAAGTGCTGAGGATTCGATTCTACCATATGAACAGTGGCTGCTAAACTCCTGTTGGTTGATGATTATAGAGGATTATACTACCTTATGAAAGTTGGTTGATGATTAGTTCGAAGATTATACTACCCAACATATTGGGGATTATTTCATAATCCAAGAACGGAATCCCTATAAACCAACCAGATTTGTCACAGTAACCCCCCCTTTACCAAGCAGTACTGTTTTGGCGATAACGCCGACAGAAGCAGGGGACTTGTGTCCTGAAAACACCACAAAGCTATGGGTTTTCGTTTTTTTTTTTTTTCCGGAGCATTTTTGGAAAGTTGAAAATGGGAAGATCAAGGCACATGATCTACTTACCCAAGGAATCGCTGATCCAAACTGGTCAGGATGACTCCCGCATCGTTCTGATGAGCCCGGTCAGCCCAGATGCGTGTCGATCTACGTGTCGCGCTGTGCGTCGTGGCTAAGCCTTGCCATGCTAAACAATGAAGCATAGATCATCTCTTTCCCCCATATTACAGCCACATGGTGGAAAAAGGGTTCCAAATTGAATAGATACGAACAGATTCACAGGACATTCATATTGATATGAATTGACAGATATTGATAGATTCTTGTATAGATATCTTGAATAGATATGACCCTTTAAAGTTTTTAACAATTTCTATTATTAACATCGTTTCTTTCTTCCATTATCATTTTAATAGATATTCTTTATTAATACTTTAATGTTTACTATTAATTTATTAGTAGTCTATATTCCATTAGATATCTTATTATTTATCATTTTGATATCACCTCCATTTTAGATATATTATTTATCATTTATCTCATTATCATTTTAAATAGTAGATATTTATTGATTTCTCCAAAAGATACTAGTAGATAATATATCGATAAGTATTATTTATCATTTGGGTATGGTTCAAAATTAAAGACCTGGGGGACCACAGATTCAAGTCCAGTTGAGTTTCTAACCATCCAATTTTTTTTGGTACTCAATTTTGACCCATATCCATTTATCCATTTTAGATATATTATTGATATTGACCTATTTATCCATAAAGGAGGTCAAATATATGATCCATTTATGATTTTAGATATATCATCAATTTATCCCGATTTTAGATATATCATTTTAGATATTTTAAATATATATCATGATTTTAGATATATCATCATTGATTATTGATGATTTGACCTCTTTTTTTTACGCTTTCGTTTCGGGATCCAGCGAGATCTCCGAGAACATCTCCCAGTCTTCGTCTTCTCCGGAGGTCCGACGCACGAGATCTTCGCCACGGTGCGAACAGCCAGGTGCGAACGCGTGCCGTGGTGGTTTATGGTCCCGTTAAGGATGGATACTAATGGGATGTATATATATATACATACATATACTAATATATATATATATATATATATATATATACATAGATACATACATATACATATACATATACATATACATATACATATACATATACATATATACATATACATATACATATATACATATACATATACATATACTAATGGGGATATTGTTTTTTTTAGTTTTTAATGGCTACTAGTACTGAGCTATCTGAAGAACTCATTGTTGCCATGGGACATCCCAAGCACCATCTGGTAATCATGGCCATGGACAATTCAACCATTGATGTTCCGATGTTCCCATTGATTGATCAAAGATATTTTATAGCTGATTTACTTAAAACATATATATATATATATAAACATATCATATCCTATAGTTGCAGATGATTTTCCAATTTGTTCGGTGATTTTCCCCATGACGTTCCATCCCTCGGACAGCGCCAGGGCATCCGGCGGCATGGCAGTCCCTCGATCCACCATTGGGATGTCGTTTTGAGTGACACATTGGGATGTCGCAAAGATTTTTTTGTTGTAACATATATATATATGTATCTCTATATATATATATATATGGGTATGTATACATATATATATGGGTATATATATATAGTAACATCCCAATGTACTATGGAGTGATATTCTATCAAAAAGTGATTAAAACATCCGATAGTCTATGGGTGTATATATATATATGTTTATACATGTTTATACATGTTTATACATGTTTATACATGTTTATACCACCTATAAAAGTGGTGATGCCTGGGGGATGGTTTTATGGCATTGTTTTACCCACATTAGTGCGATTTAAGCCACAAGAGTTTTGGGATTTTATTTGATCCAAGAGTCATGGAGATTTTATCAAGACAGATAGAGATAAAAAACCAACCGAAAAGTCGATTTACCCTCTGGTAATTTGTAACGTAACGAACTGGAAAATCACCATTTTTAATGGGAAAACTCACTATTTCTATGGCCATTTTCAATAGCTATGTTAGTTTACCAGAGGGTAACAGAGAAAATGGATTGATAATATTTGCAGGACGAATGTTGGCACCTGCTTGGTTTAGTTTAATTGGGTGAGACCATTTTGACACTATATCATTATATTCTATATCATTTGGTTATTTAACATAGCCATGGAAAATTCCACCATTTTCAATAGGTAAACCATCTATAAATGGGTCATTTTCGATTTATAGATGGTTTACCTATTAATAGCATGGTGGAATTTTCCAGTTCGCTATGTTAGTCATAACCAGATGGTATATCATTTGTGGGTGACAGGGACCCTAATTTCACCGCGAGTTATCAAAACGAGTCAACAACGCCGAGGGATGCCATGGACTTACCCACCAAACTAACAGTTTGCGAACTGGAACATGGACCATAGAAATAGATGATTAACCTATTCAAAATGGTGATATAGCTATAGTTACCCTATGGTAAACGTTTGCATAACTATGGAAAATCACCATTTTTAATGGGAAAACTCACTATTTCAATGCCCATGTTCAGTAGCAAACTGTTAGTCATTACCAGAGGGTCGTTTACCAGGTGGGTTTTCCGCTGGAGAGTTACTTCACCATCCGCAGGATTCTGTGTTCAGCCAAGGCTTTAGCGATCCATGGAGCCTACGAGAAAGAGTTTGGTGACTGAGCTGCAAGTGACGACTGGTTATATTGGTCCTCGAAGGATGGCGTAGGTTTTTAGCCATTGGAGAAATCAACACTTACCAGATACCTGAAGAAATAGTAAAAGTTTGGTAAAACTCAAAAAAAAGCTTGCAGTTTGGTCACTCTGATACCAATGGCCGAATGTTGAAATCGGCAACCGAGACAGGTGTTTTTCCAGCAAGCCGAAGTTTTTCAGGAAAACCATCAAGGGGAGTGCACAAGATATCTGCTCAAATCGAGTTTTCAGCTGCTGAGGAATCCTAAAGGGGATGAAGGGTGGGGACTACGAGGCGCGAAAGAAGGCGGTGATGTTGGTTTTCTGGGTCTCCCATCTCCAAATCAAATGGCAGATAAAGAGAATCACGACACCAACAACCACAGGAGATGTTTTGAACATGTTCGAACGAACTATGAGATGAAGACCAACCCCTTTTTGGAAAAAACAGGTGATGAAGAAAACCATTGAGGTGGAAGGAGCCGTTCTTGGAGAGGTGCACCATGGTTTTAATCATTGGTAACCCCACACACGTTTTATACATAATATTATATAACTGTACATATATATGATTACATATATATATATATATATTATATAATTATCTGATGACATATATATATGATTATATCAATATGATTATATATATATATGATATATATATGACATGATATGATATTATATACACACATATCTCCATTACAGCCCCGAAAAGGATGACTTTCCCATGGTTATGACCATGTCCCGACGGCAGTTGACGGGCTCTGGCCGTCGCATTCGCTTCCAGACGAGCTCTGGCCGACTGAACGTGCAGTCCCCAGCCGGGGCTCTGGCCGACATGGGGAAATCTCCTAGAAATGCTGGGAAAATCATGGGAAAATCATCTACCATCTGGTTATTTAACATAGCCATGGAAAATCACCATTTTTAATAGGTAAACCATCTATAAATGGGCCATTTTCCATGTCTATGTTAAATAACCAGAGGGTACTGGAACTTAAACTCAAGAGTTTTCCATGGGAATTTTCAAGCCAAGTTTGGACGGGGGATTCGACCTAGTTTTTTTTTTTTTTTTGGTAAAACGATAGAAAACAGTGGAATTATTGAACAAAGATACGATCAGATTGATTCATGGTACACCAAAAGCCAAAAACTACACCAAGATGGGTCAAAGCACAAGAACTGCCAGAATTGATTCAATGTTTCTAGTGGGGGAAGCCATGATTGTGAGTATGCCCAATTTTTGGATGTATTTGATAACATGTTGTGAGACTTGGTGTTCTCCCACAGCATGACTAGTGAAGAAACAGGGCTGCGAGTGGCAGGTTCATTTCTTCCAACTCCATCGCTATCATAGCTATGGAAAACCACCATTTTCTGTGGGTAAATCATCTATAAATGGTTGATTTTCCATAGCTGCGTTAGTTTACTGGAGGGTAGTGATAGAATGTAATCATCCCAAAACTAATTTGCATTTACATCATTTACCACCATTTTACATTCTATCATATGGGTATGGATCAATACCTATTAATACCATTTTTAGGGGGATGAACATCCATTTACCAGCTATTTTGATGTTCACCAGGGGGATAGGGTTTTGACCCATCCCCATATTATCATACCATTCTAATCTCATCATTTACCATGTAAATGGTTGATCAACCATGGATCCTTTGATCACCATGGATCCATCATTTACCACCCGTGCTTCTTTCACGATCGCGCCGAAATTCCGGCCTAGATCGTTGACGAAGACACGCGAATCATGGCGCTTTCTGAGTCCGAAAGAGGTGCCATTTTGGACCGTGGGTGACTTTTTTTGGGACCCCTGCAATCTTTATGAGTGGGTTTTAAACCATGGGAATATCATGGGTATGTCAATGTAATGGGATATAACTTTGTATATGAATCCGTATATATATATAACCGGCTCAATATGATTTGAAGGGGACATGGTTGGGACATGGAGCCATTAAAAGCGCTATTTCTTATGACTTGGCCCAAGGCCGGCAGTTTCGGCGCGGGGGCCTACTGGGATGATCATTGAACGGGGTGGGATTTTCCCAAGGGGAACGGTCATCCGCCAATCTTCATAGGGGTTACCCTCTGGTAATGACTAACATAGCCATTGAAAATGGTGATTTATAGTGGATTTTCCCATTAAAAATGGTGATTTTCAATAGATATGTTAAATTACCAGAGGGTAATATATGTTAATATATAGCCATTCTAACAGGAGGCCCGCATAAGTTGATGAGAATGACTATCTGCTTGGTGGTTTTTGGAAGATTTTATATCATTTTTTATGTTCCAACATATATGGGATGTCATCTTTCCTATTGACTCATATTTTTCAGAGGGGTAGGTATACCACCAACCAGCTATAGTACCTGTTGGATCACCGGATGATTGTGGTGATACATCGACCCTTAAAAGATGCGCTCATCGGGGTAGCGATCGATCGGTTATTTCACATCGACCCATAGCTGATGGGTCCCCCAAACCTTAGGTTTGTTGGTTTATAATCCATCTAACTAGTTAAGTAGTTCGATATATCGTCCGCTTGAAACTCAACTGTTACTTTTGGGTGAACTGTTGACCAACATAGCCAGCTATCCACAAGAGGGGCCCTCACTCGGTGTGGTTTCCCTAGGATCGGCCCAAGAGTTGACGTGGGCCTTGTCATTTGCTGCGTTTTGGGCTGCTCGGCTGGAGCAGCCATGGCCGGCCGGCCGGTTCAATAGGGATTCTAACCATCGAAATTGATATCTTTTGATTATCAGTTATATCCATTAATCTTTAGTAAAATCAGTCTAATATTATCAAAGTATATATAACTGATAATCAAACGATGGTTGATGGATGATTAGTTCGGGGTGAAAAAAGCACCTTTCTATGTCATATTATATGTCGCGGATTGTTGGGGATAATCATTCATTGATGGAATTCCAGTTTACCAACCACTACAATGGAACGACAGAACGACGGAGGATTTTGAACACAGCTCGCTTTGGGATTTAGCCATTTTTAGGCCACAAAAGGGGATTGGGCATCATTTGAGCCACCATTTGGTGGGGATTGGACATAGTCTAAGCCCCGATAGCGGGAGGAATTTGATCATTTGACACAACATCAATGGGAATTTCAGGATCCGATTTAACGGAGGTACCTACCATATATAAGGCCAACTTTTTAGGCCTATGTAACCTCCATCTGTTGGATCCTGGAATTCCCATTGGTCAAGATTTCTTGGATAATCATCCGTCCACCTTTTGGGAAGTGTTGCTTACATATTAATCATATTATATATACAAGTATGTAACAATGTGTCATGTGTACACTGTATACACATACACATGATATGCTGTGTCCATACATAACCATAAGCTTCCCACGATTGTGAGAGTCCACCATGTGTGGTGGATCCCTGGATCCCCATTTTTTTGGAGGAAACTTCAGACACGCCCAAGGCATTGACTTGCTTGAGAGTGACTTTCGATGAGCGGAGCGACCGTAGATTCCGTAGATGCTGTGAAAAAATGGGACTCTGTAGCGGGTGCACACTGGTAGCAGATTGAGCTCTCAACCAAATGGGGTTTCCACAGCCCCACCAATCAAACAGCACAGCAAATGAAGCGAGCGCAAGGCTCAGCAAATGTTTTCCATGCA
>Ga0126342_10010743_pt1 | contig 16394 bp, 13 predicted proteins | sample Cyp1metagenome_FD_92528 | JGI IMG/M metagenome (GOLD analysis project Ga0126342, IMG submission 92528) | Coral microbial communities from Lord Howe Island, Old Settlement Bay, Australia - Cyphastrea 1 metagenome | ecosystem: Host-associated > Invertebrates > Cnidaria > Coral ... | reverse complement strand
GTAAAAGCTTCTGTGTGTAAAAGCGTCTGTGTGTAAAAGAGCCTGTGTGTAAAAAGCGTGTCTCCATACTAACAACAGAAGACTCTGCTCCTCTACGCTCTCGGGCCATCCGTCGTCTAGTTGTTTAACCACCAACTAGATTAATAATGATTAATAACTTAATAACCTACAGATACAACTGAAGTTGAGGGATGAACATCCATTTTTTTATTAAAGCGTTCGCGCCATTTGATGTTTGCTGAGCTAAGAGTACCAGGGTTGCCAGTGATCCACCAAGAATCCATTCCCAGTTGAAACACACCCGGTGATGTGGATCCCCGAAAAAAGGGCACTTTTTGTTGCTGGGAAACTGTGTTTCTTTAAAATCCATTGGTCATAGATTTATCCATGCAAGTAAACAATCCATTAATAAATATCATTTTAAATATCATTTAGAAACCTTGTTCCCAGTATTTTTGTTTGGTCATGGGATTTCCCAGAACCAAGGACTTCATCTCAATCCATTTTTGCATAGAAAATCTCACATCACTCATGAACATGTGAAAAAAACATATGTGTGTTCCAAAAAATCGCTTCACGTGGAAATGGATCAAAACCTATGTTTTTCCATTACCAATCCATTTACCAATCATGGTTTGATCACATATCGCTTCACATTTTTGGGGCCCCATGGTGTTCACCAGGTCCCATGGATCCCATGACCTCCGAGGTTAGCCAAGGCCAACTTGGATGAAGGCAACTGGCAGGCCTGCTTGGCACAGGTGCAAGAGCTCCAAGAAGGTCGGGAGGTGGCTGTGGAAGAGCTCCAGGATAGGGAAATGATGGAGAAATGATGGGGACATGATGGAGAAATGATCGGGAAATGCTGGGGACATGATGGGGAAATGATGAAGAAAAGCTGGGGAAATGATGGAGAAATGATTGGGAAATGATGGGGAAATGATGGAGAAACGATGGATAAATGATTGGGAAATGATGGGGAAATGATGGAGAAACGATGGAGAAATGATGGGGAAATGATGGGGAAAAGATTGGGAAATGATGGGGAAATGATGGGGAAATGATTGGTAAATGATAGGGAAATGATGGAAAAATGATGGAGAAATGATGGAGAAAATGATGGGGAAATGATGGAGAAACGATGGAGAAATGATGGGAAATGATGGGGAAGTGCTGGAGAAATGCTGGGGAAATGATGGGGAAATGATGGGGAAATGATGGAGATGGGGAAATGATGGGGAAATGATGGGGACATGGTAGAGAAATGATTGGGAAATGATGGGGAAATGATGGAGATGGGGAAATTATGGGGAAATGATGGGGACATGGTAGAGAAATGATGGGGAAATGATGGAGAAATGATTGGGAAATGATGGGGAAATGATGGAGAAATGATCGGGAAATGATGGGGAAACGATGGGGAAATGATAGGGAAATGTGGTAAACTCACTAGTAAAATAATATAAACCTCCAAAACATTGGACCATTTCTGGTGAGATTGGGTTGATGATGTTGATGTCAGGGTTGCTCCAATGTATTGCAGGTAAACTCTATAGCCACAAGCAGGGAACATTGGTGATTTTACCTCTACATATATTTAGCTAATTCCGGCCCTGATATTTGGGTTTTTGGGAGCAACCGTGTCAATAAAAATCATCAAATTTTGGAGTGTTTATGCCATTTCTGGTGATAGTTATATATTGGATGCATTATTGGCTTCAGCACAGTGATAATTTTTAACAATGATTTTAATTGTGATATATACTGGTTGGTGGCTTGGAACATTTGGATTATTTTTCCATACATTGGGAATTTCATAATCCCAACTGACGGAGTCATATGTTTCAGAGGGGTGGCTCAACCACCAACCAGTAATGATCATAAATGATCATAGGAGAAGCTTGGTGAGTTGGGGATCAACATTGCCGATCCACCATGAAATTTTAGGCCAGAAGCCGGTTGATTTTCGATGCCAAACCGAGAATATCCGAACCTCACGAAATGGTCTGCAACCAGCAGACGCGATTGTTTTGAGATTCTAAGCGGCAGGCATTATCTTTTTTTTATGGGCTGCCAGCACAAATTGCGTCGTTGGTTCACGGCATATTTCTTGTAAGTAAGAAGTCTTCATTTTGCTTTGTGATATACAACTTGTTGTTTCATGATTCACTGGTGATGTTTTGGTTTTTGATGGTTAAATCCCACTCATCTCATTATCTTTGTCTTCGATGAAGACCAATTTAAAACAGGATTGATATGGTAAGATCTATGGTTTTCCTGTGGATTTCCTATGAATTTCCATTGTACTTGGGGGTTACCCCATCGCCATCACCACAGGTCAACGTGGACCACCTGCGTCGCCCGGGCCGAAGATGTTGTCCTTTTATTGCAAAAAGTCATGCAGAAAAGCAAGACAGCAACCGACGGAACCACTGTGGAGCGTTTGCGCAAAATGCCTCGAGTGGCAGCACCGCGCGAGGAGGAGATGTCGATCGAAGAAACAGCAACAGGAATCTGGGCGGACGAAGATCCTGAAAGCGTTCAATTGCAACAGTATTTTGAAGATACATCTGCAAGACGGTTGTGGCATGCAGCAATGAAGGGTGACCGGGCTCTGCTGGGCATCACAGGGAAGTCTCTTCGACGCTTGATGGTTTCAGACACAGTTTCCACTGAAATCCCAAAGTTTTGCAAGTCATATTCCCATGTTTGTTGGCTGTACTACAGCCCTTTTGTGTGGTTACACCTAATTTTGACATATTTTGGCAATAGATATATATAATATAATATAATTACGTTGTTACATTGATGAGTATACAAACCCATGTTGTGTTTTGTGGTGAAACCACGTTGATGGCGGTCAAATCCACGTTTTGCATCTTTACACCAATTTAAAACAGGATATCAGATGGTTAAATCTGGAACCTTCTGCTCAAATTCTCTCAAAAAATCAACTTGAGTGATGATAAATCCAGATTAAAACATATTAAACCAGATTATATAAACCATAGGAAACCCCCAATGTTTATCCAATTTTCCTTGGTGAAACCCTTTTTTGTTGGGGTCAGGTGGCATTGCACCAGACCCACAACTCCTGACCACCGCGGCGGTGGCGTGCGGAAAGAGCTTGCAGTGGCAGCATGCGCTGCAGCTGTTGACAGAGGAGGGGGAGAATCATGGGAAATGGTGGTTTCATGAATAGAATTAGCCATCATTAACCATCATTAACCATCATTAACCATCATTAACCATCTGTTTCTAGGGTCATAGAATTGGATGATGGGAAAATGTTAACAGGAAACCCCTATATTTTGATGGTAAAAACCATGGTTTCCTGTAGATTTTCCCTTAAACCAATCCATTGATATGGGGAAATGGTGGTTTCATGAATAGAATTAACCATCATTAACCATCATTAACCATCATTAACCATTTGTTTCATGAATTGTATCGCAGCAAAAATGGTGATTGAACCAGCAAAAATGTGGTTTCACATGATTTCATGTTTTTTTTAACCCAGCAAAGATGACGATTTAACCAACAATTTTTTGTGATATTAAGGGGATTTAGCCACCAGAAAATGGGATATAATGGGAAAACATATGATGGACACTATGGTATTTGAGGATGTTTGATACGTTCCAAATAGTCATTGTCAATATGTGAAAAATGATTTAAAATAAAAAAAAATACGATAAACCATTTGATATGGGGATATGTTGGGGATTGTTGGGGTATGTTCGAGATTTGACCATCAACATTTGGGATAAAAAAGTAAAATCATACTGAACTAGTTATGATTGACTTCTCTATCTTTTGGGGGTTGCTATACAGTGGTTGATTTTGTCCAGCGGGAGGGAGCCATGGAGCTATGAAAACTGGACCTCATCATGAGGTTGACTAGTTAGATTTAGATGTGATATGGAATTAGTTCATTGGTTAGTCAGCCCTTACAACATCTTATAACTGGGTGTATGATGGGTGAACTAACCCACTAACTTACGAATTACTGTAATTTAACTCCATGGCCCATCTAAGTTGTGGTGGGTTTTATCACCGGAAAATCCCATGTTTTTGGTAATTAACTACTCAACTCCCCCATGCGAGTTTTTTGACAGGCCCATATCATAGGGGAAAATATCAACGCAACATTGACATTTGGTGAAATCCCCATTATGAAAAGGCATCATTCTCTTCATGGCTTAAACCATTTCAATCCCACACATGCTCAATTTATTGCTGGCAAAATCTCAGTGTTTAATAGTTAACCACGTTGAGTTGATAAATTTGGTTTACCCTGAACAAACAGACTTATCCTGAACATGTCACTCTTAGTGATAAGATAAGTCATTTCCAATGTGGGTCTGAGAATGGGCGATGTTTGAGCAACGGATTCGGCCCCTTACTCTTGTATATCCAATGCGATCATGATCTTGCATTGATACAATAGTGATCAAACAGCAAGTTTGGGAGTACCTATTTGTCAGATTCAGTATATGGATGAGGAAGATTCCAGCCAATTTTTGTCATCTCTTGGATCAGCCGAACCTTGATTGAAACAGCCAGGGACTTGCATTACTCTGGTTGGTGGTTTGGAACATTTTTATACATTTTTTTTATTTTTCCATCATATTGGGAATTTCATGATCCCAACTGACGAACCCATATTTTTCAGAGGGCTTGAAACCACCAACCAGTACTGTAGTTTGCCAGAATGTTTACATTATTCTAACCTGTCTGAATAAAATGAATCATGATCTCACGGTAAATCTGAGAAAATATATCATCACTTTCAGGGCTTTGAATAGTATTTATACCCTCTGGTAAACGTTTACATAACTATGGAAAATCACTATTTTAATTGGAAAACTCACTATAAATGGCAATTTTCAATAGCTATGTTAGTTTACCAGAGGGTAATCAGATTTGGGATTCATTGTGGATTCTGCGGATTTCGTTTTAGCTATGGCGGGATTCGATGGTAAAAAACGCAAAAAGCACTTCATGGTTCTCCTTGAAGTGGACCATCCCCAAATTTCTATGTTCAATCCATCCCCAAGTTTCCCATATGTTCAATCCAATATGTTTCAGATGAAATACCTACAATGTGGGGCCCCCCAGTTATAAGATGGTTTATAAACCCCATTAACTATAGTTATAGGTACCATAAACCATAGTTATTGGAGTTATAAACCAACTTAGCTATCTAGGGGCCCCCACTTTGTAAGTGCTCAACATCTTTCATATCCCACTCTTTCGACGACATCGCAGGCAGATTGGCGCGCGCAGCGTGACGTGGGCTTTCGCAGCGCGGTGGAGTACACCCTGCGTCGAGCCAAGCAATTTTTCGCTGCGGAGGCGCGACACGGTTTTGTGATGTTTGATGTTGCCCCAGAGGCTGGTGCGCCATAGTTAGCCAAGTTGGTGCAAATGACATAACTCCAATAGTTAGGACTTATATGGACTTATGATTATGAGATGAGGCTATCGTTAGTTAATGGGGATTATATAGCAACATATGACACATATCATGATGTCATGACACTATTGTTTAATACTAATCTTGTCTACTGCTGGATATTAATTACGATTAATGGATGATCAATTACCATCTGTTATTCCAGCTATATGCCCCATGGCCTTAAAAAAACATGCACATGATATATGTCACCAACCAGTTGCAGGACCTATTTCATTCTCATGTATTGTGTAATTGTTCAGGGCCATAAATGCGGTGTTTTTCTGGAAAATGTGGATTTCACAAGCAAAAACTGGGCGTAACCTAGTGACAAGTTCAGGATAAACGCAGAAACGTAGATTCTAACTTTTAAGCCATACTCATGTGGTTGCAGCTCAAAATGATTGACACCATTGGTGGACACACAAAGGATGGGATGACCATACCACACAGGTTCTTCCTGAAAGAGTTTCAACAAATTTGGGTCATCTTGGCTAGATACTTTAGTACTTGAATCTTTTGCCATCAATGGTAAAGTGTACCAAACAGCTAAACAAATGATTTTTTGACAGGTATCCAAAATTCACCATGATACATCCAAGCCCTGACTGATGTTCAAAGCAACGCATGGACTTCCAGCCTTCCAGGTATGTGACATGTGGGATATTTGCAGTTTACAGCAACCCGATGAACCTCACAGAATTACCTGGCCCTGGCATGATCTGTGTGTGCATCAATGAAAAGAAATGGATAGCCTCCAGTAATCTAACATAGCTATGGAACATTGCCCATTATATTTATAGATCATTTACCTTTTTACAAATGGGTTCCCACAGCTATGTTAAATTACCAGATGGTACTTACCAATTTTACTAACGGTAAAACCTATTGCATATTGAGCGTATGAAACAACTACTAGCTTCGGGGCAATCCCCACCATGGTTTGGGGCATCTCCTGGTTCTATCTGAAGCTATTCTTGTGCTTCTATGTTTTCCCCAGTACAAGTCTCAAATGATATCCCACAGTACGTCAGTACGCCGGCTGAATTGTGTTCAATCGTTTGTTGTCTCACCGCTTGTTGTATATAGATATATATACATATTATGTTGTATACTTCTATCATGTGATGATTCCTTTACGATCACCTCGAAAATTGGTGTTTAAGTCTTTCAGTATATTCAACATCACATATGCAAATTATGTTCTATATGTACATGTTATATAAATTCATGTTATATTCTCACCATATCCAGATCTGGAACCCAAGTTACAATTTTGTTTTTGAATGGGTACCCCCTCCAATTTAATGGGTAAAGATCCTTCAAAATCAGGGCCGAAACTGGCTCAAAAAATCGCATCTTGCTGATAAATTCTCATACATTCCCAACTGTTGCTGATCAAATCCACAGTCTCAACATTTCTAAACTTGGTCAAATAAATCCCCCAAAAATGCATCTTTTTTGCAGGTCAAATCCAACAAAAATCGCCATCTTTGCTGGTCAATGCAGGTGGTGCGACACGGACGTCCAGAGGCAGCCCCTGAGTTCCGAGGCGAAGCGGCCTTTAGCTATCAGTAACAATGGTGGTAACCATGGAACAAAAATGTGTAGTTTGTCTATGTTTGTCTCAATGTCAACATTAGCTAAGCATGTGTAGTCTGTCTCAATGTTTTTTGATGAACAATTTAATGCGTTGCATTTTCATGGTTTTACCAGCCTGAAATGGGGATATATGGCCGCCAGATAGGGAAAACTGAACATGGTAGGGATTAACCACGAAACATATTCACACATGGTTAGAACACATTTGTTTTCTGTTCAGCAAGTAAGTAGAAATGGATATAACCAAAGTTCCCATTGCTTATACTGTAATGGTTTCATTTAGCCAATGTTGCCATGGTTTGGGGCACGGTGGCTCGGAATGATGGGAATAATTCACATCATCTTCCCATGTTTGTTTTTTAAAATTCCCCCATTTCACTGTATATATTTGTAGGTTCTCTATCCCCATATCCAAGTAAATTAGCCTGGCGGCAATGACGACAAATTAGCCCACACGATCCAGTCAAGAAGCCCAAGCCCAAACAGTGGTGGCTCACGTGACTGGCGGTTGATTGCGTCCGTGCAATCGTAAACATCATCCATACTATCCAACCATGGTTGTTGGTCATTGTTGATTCGTTGAACATAACTTCCAGAACAGAAACATGCCGTTTAAGGGTGGTACATATACTAGTGTGTGTGTGTGTGTTTGAAAATGGTGTATACCCTCGATTATGGCAATGTTTTCAAAAAACAAATGATATAATAGTGAACATGATGATAAACCATTGCCGGTCGCCTATTTTCAGTCAAACTGAACAAAACCCACACAATCAGCTGATCACTATATGCAGTATAGATATCCCCATATATTTTGTTTGTTCTACTAAATCCCCTATAGATCCCTCTAGTGTTTCCCATTCTATACTATACATTATATATCCCATATCCTTATGTTTGTTATACAGTTATACAAATGAAAACCCCTACAGTTATGGTCCGAAATACCAGTTATAAGTACTAACAAAACCATCGAAACCCCATTTATAGAATGTATAATCCCATTTATAATCACTTATAACTAATAATTTGCCCATATTCTATAGATTATATATCCCCTATATCAAGTATACATACAGACCTTAAATGTCCCCATACATGTTGGTTATACATGGTTATACAGTTCCATGATACCCTCTGGTAATTTAACATAGCTATTGAAAATGACCATAGAAATAGTTGATTTACCCAGCTATAAAATGGTGATTTTCCATAGCTTTTTGTATGCCAGAGGGTAAATCCCCTAGAAATCTGTTTCCCAGGCGTCGAGCAGCCCTTGAGTCGCAAGGCGCGCTTGGCCCAGGCGGTGACGCGCCTGGCGGCGTGCCCTGCCGGCGCCTGGGCAGAGGCCTTGGGCGTCCTGGAGGCGGGAGCGGATGGCGATGGAAACGCTGACTCATTGAATTATTGCTAATTCATCGTGATTATAGTATATTATAGTTAATTTATGTTTTTGTTCGTATTTTTCAATATAAAATAAATATATATATACACTAGCATTCTTAGGATACATGATTGTTTTTGTTTCCCAATGAGACTATTTGTTTAGTTTATTGATATGTGTGTTTTTTGGAGACCATTAAGCAAGTCCAAGAGTAGGACAAATCACTGAACATCTTTCATGCTGAATTATTGTGGAGGTTCTGAGGGGGCGATTCGGAGCTAGGAGCATTCATGTTCCCAAAAGAAGGGGGAGCAAAGGAGCTACGAGTTGAGTTTCCCACCCTAATGAATTTTTGAGCCATACAGAAAGGAAGGTTTAGCGTTAACACAACCTGAAAGTTGTGTGTTTAACCATGCACAGGAACATAGGTTCAGACCATACTAGATGAAACCTCGATTTGATAATTGATGTCACAATTAAAAAGAAAAGCTCTTTAATCATCGCTAGATTGCTTTTTTCACCAGAAATGGTTATCAACTGATTGACACCAATTTAAGCAGTAAAACTGAGACTTTTTACGTGGCTGAATCAGAACATGATGCAATGAATTGGATGTTAAGCCACAAAAAAAAGGGCGGTGATTACACGTTTTTACCATCTGCAAAAATTGAACTTGAATTATACATAATTATACAACCACCAAACTATCGTTCATCAATCAAAAGTTTGGGGAAAACCAGTAAATGATGCCATGACAAGGAATATCCTGGGTATAAGATGAGGCCCCGAAATTGTGATGTTGTACAAGTGTCGACAAAAATATTGTTTAAACATTAAAACTGAACTCAACTTTACACTGGAGGACGCGTCCGAGCGAAACCGAGCATGAGCCGCACCCGTCGCACAAAAGCCAAGGGATCAAACATAAACATGTAAGCAGCTATTCCAATGCAAATTGCAACCCTAGATCACCAAACACAGTGGCACGTTGCAGTCAATCAGATCACTTGGTAGTGTTGTGGTGATGTATTGTTGTTGCGATATTTTGTTGTGGTGATGTATTGTTATGGTGATGTATTCTGTGGTCATGTATTGTTGTGGTGATGTATTGTTGTGGTGATGTATTGTTGGTGATTGTTTTTTTTTCTCTTTCCAAAAATCCGTAGAACGGAGTTTCAGACTTCCAAACTTCCTTTGATAAGTATACATTTGTTGTTATATATATATATATACTATCTAGGTTCTATAAACATGTAATCTGATTGACAACCTATACCGTTCTGTTTTTTTAGTATATTAGTTTCGAACATTGCCAACAATAGATCATCAAAATGATGATTTGCCTATCAGCAAAAAGGTGTTTGTCCATAGCTTTGTTACCGCAGGGCAATTTTCTTAATCCCATTATTAGTCACTATATATTTTGTTCGGTATTAGCCACTATTGTTCAATATTCCATCGTTTTTATCCCCAAGAGATCCTCCGCCGTGGCCATTGTTCAGGACGTGTGGCGACATCGTCGCGCAGTGAATGGCCAGTGTTTGCGACACGCCATCGAAGTCTGTGGTGAGCAGGCAAGTATATGCACACATACATACATGTATACGTACGTGTATATCATGATTATGTGCATGTGTAATGCATATGTATCTGTCTATAAAAATTGCACACGTTTGAACATGGGGTAAACACAGATGTACGCTTTTCAGTGGGAAAGTGTGCACTTAACCAGCGGATTGCAGGGTATCCTGTTTTGAGACAAACCCATACGGGTTTGGATCGATTTCTCATGCTGTAAACCCATTGCTCTAAAGAATACCCTTGCCCGATTTACCGTTGGTAATTAAAGAAGCTATATACCCAAATACGGGGATATCATTTGGCCTGCCACATTAGTCATTAGTGAAATTTGTCTGTTTTGCTCAATGCATGGCGTTTGTGCCAACACGTGCACCAAAACTTGCCAGCCAACTTTTAACTTGGGAGACATAACTAGACTTGTTTGGATGATGGATCAAAATATCAGAGGTCTTGAAATAGTTTTGGGGACCGACATGATTTTGGTGATTTCTAGCAGTAAAACCATTTCATGTTAGGTCCCGACTTGATCGCTCCCCTACAAGATGGGCCATGGATGATCCTGTGAAGTTTCGGGGTCCTTTTTTTTCCGCTGTTGTCCATTGTTGACTGGTTAGAAACGGTTGGAAAAGAGGATAGTATACTGGTTGGTGGTTTGGAACATGTTTTATTTTTCCATATATTGGGAATTTCATAATCCCAACTGACTTTCATATTTTTTTCATGGGGGTAGGTATACCACCAACCAGTATAGGTTTATGGGGGATGAGTACATCTCTGGAAATCAAACATGGTCAGCTGGAAAGCTCCTCACCTCCATTCCGCGCGGGCATTTCCCAGCAATGTCCATGCTTGATGTCACCAGAGGGTAAAGCAATTCATTATCGATTTTCCATCCCTTAACTACCCTAATATTATAATATATACATATAATATGTATAGACCTTTATTTATATATATATATACATATTTAAATAAATATGTAATATGTAATATGTAATACATATATATATATATATATATTTATATTTGTTCATTTATATCCCATGAGTCTTGGTTAATTCCACCAGTTTTCACCAATGTTGAAGTCTGCATGGCTCAATTTTCCACATCGCCCCAGGCTTGGCATTGGGCCATCTACATCTTAGACCAAGCCTGGGCAAGGCGGGCAGTGCCAGCGGATTCAGGAAATCCCAAGGGAAAAAGCACAGGGATTTTTGAACCAATGTGGGCAAAACAAGGCCATAAGCCATCCCCAAAATCACCATAAATAGATATAAATAGTTGGTATAAACCATTCCCACATGGGTTTATTCTTGTTTTACCCACATTAACAAAAATCATGGGCTTATAACCAACTATGGGGATATAGGATAGGATATACTTTGGATGGAATAAATCCAACTGGTGCAGGATTTCTTCCATCGTTTCACCGTTTTTTTCTGGGATCCCAGGATTAGTGGAAGAACAACATCAGATGCTCTTGAATATCTTGGGTTTGCTGATTGGGTCAACTCCACTGATGGCTTCACACATGTACCGTGTTTCAACGTTGGGATGATTGGTTGAGAGGACATTTTTGTTGGATGGTTTAAGACCACCCAATCAGTTGAGTACTGAGTGATGTCAGAAACGGATTCAGTAGGTCAAGCTCACCTGGTGCATGCATCATTGATGTTTTTTTAGAATGGCAGTCAAAATAATTCACAAAAGATGATCATTTGAGATTGATGAAAACACAGTCAACTTGATTTGAGATTAATGAACAGAACATGAGATTCATTTGAGATGGATGTTCATGCTTGCACTTTTTGAAGGAATCAACTGGCATATATTGAGAGAGAAATCTTGGCGTAAAGAAAATGATCAAATATTATGCCATCAGCAGATCTGCCAGTGCCCCAATGCTACAGCTTTATGCCTTATCTAACGTTCATTCCGTTTTCCGGTTAAAATCAAACTTTGGACTGTTAAACTACCATGTTCAATTACTTAAGTCATTGGTTTAACTGTTATTATGGATATATGTACATGGTTAGAGCATGGTTGCACACTTTCACAACTGCTTTAATTAGTTCACAGTTATAACATGTAAGCCGAAACACACACGTTAGCCCTGTTTGTCTCTTTCTTGGCTTGTGCGTCTTGGTATATAATATAGTTGTGTCCTGCTTCATCTTTCTTGGATGTATTTTTGCCCAGCTGTCCCTTCTCTCAGCCGCGTGTTTCTGGTAAGTGATTAGCAAGTTTGTCTTCTTGTCTGGATTTATTAGAGCTGTGGAGGGTGGTCAAATCAAATATTGAATTGCGACCTAGGGGTGCCTGGTAGAAAATGCCAATGGACGTCCCTCCTCCAAACCATTCGGCACAACCAAGACAAACCTACAAAACAGTGGAAATGCACGGACTGTAATATGTGCCATTCAAGAGCACGCAGAGCGCGCCGGCTGATCTTCATTCCAAGGCTTGCCACGCTCCTCCAATATAAACTGTGCAAATCAACTACTACCCAGGCGATGGCATCCTGGATGTTAACAAGGTCCTCTCGTTTGCAAGGAAACGTTCTTTGCCAAAGCGGGTATTGCACGTCCTAGGTAGCCCTGTTTCCTAACGGCGAACTTTGAGCCCCTTTGGCATCCTTTTTTGGCACTTCACAGGTCCAGGAAGACCCAGGCGACGACACAGTGATTCCGGTGGCGAAAAATATCATAGGCAGAGAAGCTGGCCAGGCGTGGCCGCAGTAAAGTGAAACGCATGTACAAACCTTGCCGCAACTCTATTCTTCGGATTTGTGTCAATTTTCTTTGGCAAGCTGCACTTGGCGTGCCTGTTTGTGCCAAAGCAGGTGTTATACGTACTTGGAAGCCCTGCTTTCACACGTGGCCAACTTTGTGACCCCTTTGGCATCGCGCTTTTTCGGCGACAAACAGTAGTACAGATTGGGTAGTTGGCCATCCGGAATGTGGCTTGCTCAATTGTTTCAGATATCTTGGGGCTATAGTTCGATGATATTCAACACATGTTGTTTTTTTCAATATTCACATAAGTATATTGCATTTCAGATTTAACCGGAACAAAAGATCCTTTGCTTAAATGGCAATGGGTTAATCATAATGGATTAAAACATCAATTCTTGCTGGTGAAATCAGGTCTTCAATTTGGTGTGGCTGAAATACCCCATTGATAAAGTTGTGTTGCTTCAACCCTGTTTGAACTGTTGTGGCAGCTTAGAAATATCATGTGGCCTGGTTCTTCAATCAGGTAAATTCGAATGTTCAACTGTTATAGTTGATCTAATAACGACGTTCTACCCTTAAATGTTTACTTTCATTGGTCTAAAAAGCCACTGTGTTTTTTTCTCAGAACTTGATTTTTGACTGGATCCGGCTTGTTTTTGACATATCGCTGGTTGAACCATCAGATTTTCCTGGCCAAAGCGCCATTTTTCGTCGGCCCATCGGCCCATCGGTGCCAGGGGTCCCCCGCCCAGCGTGGAGATCATGAACGCGGTGCTGGGCACGCTGCGGTTGGCCTGGAGAAGCGCGGTGCAGCTTCTGGAGGAACGAAGATCAGTCACCCACCTTTTATGGATTTTTCCATGGGAAATTCATCGTCAAAGTGATTTAATCGATAGGATATATGGATAAATTATTTATAAGTATAGTATTTTTTTATAGTTTGCTACAGCTATAGTCAAGCATTAAATGTGTCCTTTATTCTCATCAATTTGCAACAGTTATAGTAATTTGTACAATAATCGCCAAAGAGATATACTGTAAGAGCAAGCTACCACCTGATGCTTCCTTATTTGGCTTGGCTGAGAGATCCGGCGTTGAGAACACTCAAAGGCTGGTGGTTGCTGTTCACAGGATCATCAGTTGCATACTGGACGGAAGCTCCCAGAAAGGCTGGAAACTACTTTCACTCTGAGGGTCCGGCAACATCCGATTTGGGCGTGGTGATTTGTTTTGACTGGGAGGATGTGCCCCCGCGTCAGCCTCACCTCACCCAGACAGTCATCTTCAGACAAGCGAAACCAAGGAGCAAGTTCGCAAATATCCAACGTAGGTTTTTGCAAACAGCGAAACTGTGGGACGTGGCTTCCTGGAAAGCATTTCGGGAGAGATGGCAACACGAGCTTAATTCATCAGATGGCGAGCAGCGAAGCTCAGCTCCGCTCAGTTTGTGTGATGTTTGGTTTTTCCCCACAGCGTAAGCCAATGGGGTCTTCAGCCCAGAATAGCTCCGGTGTGCACTGGTGCAGGCGCCGGGTCAGGCTCAATTTCTATTTTTTTGAGGGTTACTGGGGTCTGTCTGAAAATATGGGATACTGTACCCCCCAAATTGCCAGTTTAGCAAGGAAGATGAAGATAAACCCTCGGAATTGGAGGTACCTTATTTTCAGACAAACCCATGTAAGTTACAATACCTGGGTATGGTTCAAAATTAGGTACCCCAACTGGATGGATGGTTACTATTTAAAGTGAACTACAATTTGTGGTCCCCTGAGTTTCAATTTTTGAACCATCCCCAAGTATAAACCTTAGATATCTTGGAACAACTATAGTCAAACAGAGTCAAACAGACGTGTCTAATATTCACATCATTTTGCATTGTTTTCATAACTTACGGTACTTTAACAGTGAAGTGATATAGTACGTGGCTTTCGACCTCAGTTATTAATAAGGTAGGGTTAGTCCAGTTATAGTTGGGGTTATCTCAGCGACTGTGGTGTACCACCAACTATGGGATTGAATACAGTAACTTTGAACTATATCAACTCACCTGCATCACATTAAGTCTAACAACACGTTTCTCAGGAACTATGGATACTAACCGAGCTTGTGTATGAGTAAGCACAGAAATTAATAGCGTATAGTTAGCTAGTGGAATTTCACCAGCCAAGCATGGTGGATTTAAGCATCATGGTTTGAGAAATTGAACATAGTAGCCTATTAATTCACCCGTACAACAACAACTGTAGCAACCGTTTGCATGGGAACTATGCTTACTAAAATGATATTGCTTGGGTAAAACGGTATAACTGAGGTATGTTTAACTATGGTTGCTGTAGGGAATAGTGAACTATGAGGATCAAACCAACAAATATTGGCATTTGCTTGATGTTATATGGAGTTCATTAGCCGACTTCCAAGTGTGGTATAACCTATATTCTACAACCAGTATAATTTGATACAACCAATTAGTCACACCAAACCAAGTCCATGGCTCATCTAAGAGACGGGATTCATTGGCCAAATAAAAAATGGTATGATGACATGAGTAGATATCAACCAATGAGTTTTTCCCCTTTCATCTGATTTTGGGTTATGACCCCCGTTGATTCCAAGTTCTCAGATCATATGCGTGTAAATATCAGTGAGGTGTGAGTAAAAGCTAAACCGCCAATTTAGGTGGTGAACATTGCATTTAGCCAATCTAGGTATGTTTGAACATATACTCCAAATCTACCGGTGAATCATCGAAATCTCTTCATCGAAATTACAAAATTGCCAATTTTCAGACCAACATACCTATATGATCCTATACGAATAATCTCTCAATTTAGCATATACATTGTCAATAGATGTATACCTATATATAGTATATATGTATATAGTATTGTATAGTATTGCCTATACTCAATACCTTTCACAAGTACATCGGATTTCTTGTCGCGAATCTGTTGATGATCGCCCCGCCAGGACATGCCACGCCAAAGGATCGCGTGGTCCGTGTTTTCTTGCAGCAGATGCTTGGACCTAGCGGCTTGTGGGGGACCATCATTGGGGGAATGTCATCCCTCGAAAATGTGTTTGGGAATGTAACAAGTATAGCTAGTAGTTGCGGGCCTCAAGTTTGTGTAAAATAAAGTTTTTGGATGTGTGTTTAGTAAACAAAACATATGTTGGGCCTTTTCAGGGTTTGGTGATGAACCTATATAGACATTTTTTATAATAGACGTATACCGTATATAAATGCAACATTGGACAAAGTCAGGCCAGCTGTTATCGGTTATCTATCCTGATTCATCTATTGAATCTTGGGATCACATTGGTTCACCTTGGGCGTATTTGATATTGCCATGGCGCTATATATCGCTAAATATATACAATCCCATTCTCTGGGAGTTTCTGAGATACGCCCTGAGATTACACCTTCTTTTCTCTTTATTTGGCGATAAATCCAACACATCAATGGATATGTCGGGCTCAGGGCGTATTCCGCCACTTCCAAATGTCCTTGTGTACTTGTTGAGCTATAACCTGGTAGCAGCCGCTGGCACAGAACGGTGGCTCACGTGAGAGAAGCAGGAAAGCGGGGCCGGCATGATATGGCCCAGCAATTTGGCTCCCAAAATACAGTCATCAT
>Ga0126342_10010742_pt1 | contig 16395 bp, 12 predicted proteins | sample Cyp1metagenome_FD_92528 | JGI IMG/M metagenome (GOLD analysis project Ga0126342, IMG submission 92528) | Coral microbial communities from Lord Howe Island, Old Settlement Bay, Australia - Cyphastrea 1 metagenome | ecosystem: Host-associated > Invertebrates > Cnidaria > Coral ... | reverse complement strand
GCGCCACAGGGTTGTTTGATATATATCATGCATGCATGTTTACCCTAAGCATGTCCACTAGATAGCCAATGATACTACAACATGATTGGAACCGATGTAAGATAGTAATATGAAAAAATGTCTGCCTTGAAGGCCTGCATGCATTGTGCAAGCACCAACAATCAGCACACAATCCCCAATTAATTCCACCCCAGTCCTCGTACTACTACTACTACTACTAATATTACTAATACTACTACTACGACCACCGCCACCACCACCACCACCACCACAACTACAATTGCAACTGCGTTACGTTACACTACACCAGTTACACCACACCACAACTACAACTGCAACTGTTACTACGCTACACTAGTTATACTACAACTACAACTCCACTACGCTACACTACAACTACAACTACAACTGCACCACCCTACATCCAGCAGTTGTGGTGAGGTGACCGCTGCAACCATTGCAACCACTCCCAAACACACAACTCCAATCACCTTTTGTTCCATCAGTGGGTTCGCTCTGCCATCCGTGATTCACAACAACCAACCTCTCCTATAGGTTTCCTATTTCTGAAACTTCCGCCACCGCCTTGTGCGGTACTACTGGTAAATAGAATATATATATATATTATGTTAATAATGTATATATTTGTTTTTATGTTAACATATGTATATATATATACATATATTTATTTATTTATATATATATATATATTAAATTGTATATATAGATATTTATATTGTATATGTTGTACATGTTACATATTTAATGAATCATAGTTAAAACACACATATATATATACACATTATTTTGTGTACTAAATATGTTGTAGACCGGCTATTTATATATATATATATAGATATGTTGATATGTTTCAGTATGCTTATATATATATATTATGTGTTTTTATTTGCTGTTTTTGAAAGTACTATATATACATCCTTTTTTAAAGATTACAATGCTATATGTATTATGAAATTTTTACTTTTCAAATGTTTTACATATATGAACTATATCTTAGAAATTATGTGTGTATATATATATATATATATTTTTTTATGATACCTTTCATTTATTTACATAAAATATATTTCATTTATTGTTTTCATTTTAAATATATTTATGATTTTTGGCTTTATATTTATATACATATATATATATGCGTATATATTCATCGTGATTCTTCATGACTCATCAAGTCATCATACATCACTTTTGAATCGTTAAGGTTGACCCCAAAAGATTAGCTTACCGTGACCGTAACCAGTAGGTTCGCATCATGACATAGCCATGTAATCCCAGTGCCCCAAAAAATGAAACCATTTCATGTATATACAATATATAGAAATTCCATTTGGACCGGAGCTGGAGGTCTCCCAGGGTTAACTGGTTCACTTCCAAGGTTGGCTGGTGCAAGCTGGTGAAATTCCAGAGCCGAGCCTCGTCACGAAACAAACGAAGAACCTGGCTTAAGTAATGTACGTAAATTATAAGTGGCTATTAAACACACACACACTGTGGGCACACACACACACGTATCTATATATTATGATTATTATGGGCCGAATGGCTTACCATTGATGGAGCGTAGCTTTCTGGGCTAGCTCAATCTGTATGAATCCGCATGAAAGCCCCTTGTCCTTGAGCACTCAGAGCTGCTGGGGGATCCTTGGGTACTGCGTTGCTGGGCTGGCTCTCCCAGATCATCTTTCAGGACAGGTTGCCGGATCCAGTTTGCTTCTGCCCTGAACTTCCACCTATTTCTGAGATCACTCTTCCTGAGTTGGACTATCAGCACTGGATCTTCTTTGCGATTGGAATCTTCACTGGCCTTTGCTTTGGGGTGCTTCTGGATATTTGCTTTGTGGTCAGAGAACGGTAGAACCAAAGCCAAGGCGTAGAGGGGGTGGACGCGTCCAACATGCCTCGGTTCAGTCGAAGCTGATAGTCGATTTCCTGACTGCAGTGTTCAACCATGTGGAGTTTGGCGATCTTCTTTACCGTATCGCCTATCACCCCTGCAAGCTTCAGACGGCGATGGGGTTACATCTTGAAGATTTTTTGGCTATAACTGCTGGTCTGCGGCTGGCGCCAAATTCCTTCCAAGGAGGGGAGCCGTGGAAGCTTACCGGTGTGGCGCAGAACTTGCCAAACTTTGCCGGAGAATGAAACTTAAATCCTTGAACACTTTAGAACACTACATTCAAGAAGTCGCTGCAGATAGCTTGCTTGTGAGTTTGGAGCCCCGCTCTCGAGACAGGATCAAAAAGTTTGCGTCGATGTTTGAGCCTTGCTGGTTCGTTTTCCCAGCACCTTAGAGCTCCTTCTTAGGCAAGTGTTCGTTCGCCTTGTGAGCAGCTCTTCGGACGCAAAGCTCCTCCGGCCAGCTTCTAAAGGCGGAACGTGTGCACACTTTTGTTGGCTGGATGCTGCTGATATGTTTTGCTTTGACTAGCCCTGCCTCCCGCAGCAAACTCAGCTAGCTTCCATGCGCACTTTGGTTGACAGGATGCTGCTTATCTGTTTGAACAAATTCAGCATACGGATGCTGTCTGTTTTCTGGAAGGGAGAAGAGATGTTGATGTCATATATATATATATGCAAGTATATTTGCATATCTAGGTATTTTTTGACCATGAGGCAGATTATTGCGGAAACAAATCGTAGCTGAACGACCCACAAAACATGTTTCAGCAACAACTCATGGGATATTGTCTCCACAAAGTCCCGCAACTGAGGAAAGTTGATCACAACAGCTGCCACTGTTTGTTTGGATGATTAACACATTAGCAGGTTTTTTTAGGCCATAGAATGAATCACATGAAAATCGGTTCTTTAAACTAAACATGTACAGTATTTCAATCTTGAAGGGTAATTATAGATGGGCATAGCCAAGATATGCCCACATGACCAAAACAAATTGGGATTGGGACCTTTCCCTGGTCCAAGCTGCCAAGTAGAGTGAAGAGTAGTGAAGTTTGAATTTGGGCTGGCAGCGTGTATGCAAAGCAGGACTTGCATATTATGTAATTAATATAGATCAATCTAGTATTATAGTGTATATATATATATATATGTGTGTGTGTGTGAGTTACATGTGTATACATCCATGTATATATATATATCGTATTGTGATATATCAATGTTTTTGTGCGTATATTATATATATATATATTAATGATTAATTGTTGGATGGATGGATGGATGGATGGATGGATGGATGGCTACAGTAATCAATAATTACAAAGATGATATATATAATTATATATATATTTCCATATACACACGCACACACACTATAAGTTTAGGACATGTACCATGTACTGGTCTTCCTTCAGAGGCACAGAATATCAATGAATATCATAGAATTCATTCCGTCTATGGCCCCAGCATTTTAGCCCACGAAGAATCACCCGACCATGCGGGCAATCATACTAGCACCTTGGATGGTAGGGGTGATCATATTCATCCCTTTGGATGACTTTTTCCTCACTGAGGAACAAAACCATCTTGGCGGTGGGTAGGGTCTTGGTTTTTTGGCGGCATATGCGGCATTTTCTTTGTGGCAAAAAGTGGTCTCAATGGAACATATTTTCCCAGATGTAGACAAAGGGCAACCTCCCTCAACAGTAAGAACTTTATTACTTGCCATTTGTTTGACCCCAAAATTCACAAGGTTTGTTAAAGATTAAGTGTTGCTCAAAAAGTTGATGGTTCGAACACATGTTATATTTTTTTCAATGCTGGTTGGCTGATAGGGGGTTCCAGAATGGGAAAACGGTGCTTACTAAGCCCTTTAAGATAGGCAACGGCAGCCCGTTTCTTAGGTCTACACCTTGGGTTTCTGCCGCTTGCTCTACTGGCACATCAATCAGACCTTCCTGGCCTATCGCCACAAGGCAGCTGTTAGCCTGATGATATCACCTGAGGTGACTAAATTCATTGGATTGGTTTAAGTAGGAAACCATGTTTTTTTTTTTTTATATGGGGGTTTCCGATAAATTTTCCCTTGAACCAATCCAGTGACTAAATGATCAGTACCATTCCCAGTCCTCCGAGATGAGATGGCCTTGCGGCATGCTGATGTCAAGCCTGGATGAATCCTGACTATTACTTTGGGGGGTAATACCCCCAAAAGATTGATAAATAATGATAAAATAGATATTTCAAATATTTCAAATAGTATAAATATGTTTCTAATTGAAATGATGCCTCCCCTTTCAAACCATTGATACCTCATGATACCTCGTTTTTGAAATCATAGACGGATGTTTTTTTTTCTGCGCATTGCGGGGCGAATCGCCTTGTTGCGTTCGCCACAGAATTTGACGAAGATTAACAAGCACATCTGGATCCCGTGACCTAAAGGGCAAGGCAACCGAGGGAATGGTGCGAACTGGGGGCCCTAAGAATCATAGCTACATTTGCGTGTTCAGATAAGATCAGACAAATATTTCTATATTATTTGTTTATGTATGTAGTTGTTTTTTTGATTTATAGCGCGGTTCATGTGTTTTTCATTTATTTGGAACTATATACAGTATATGTGTGCGTATGTACGGAGGAAAAAAAACAAAATGATGGAACGGTGAACATCTTGCTACGTCATCGTTCAGCTTCGCTATTTGAAGCTGCCCTGGCCCTGGTTCTACAGATTTGCCGTGGGATTCGATCGAATCCTGGGGAGGTACTACTTGACGCGTGGTTCCTCTCTGATTAGTTTCATGTTGATGCTCAACCTGCTCGCGATGATGATGGTGGGGGGCAGTTTCTATTGGGGATGGGATGTCGTTTTGAAAGTGCATTGCAAGAATTGTTGAAATCATGGGTTCTGAGACCACACAAAAATACATCAAACAAATCGCACTGGGTTTGACATGGTATTCTTGTAGCGCCAATGCTAGACTTCAGCATCTAATTCTTGAACATTCTCATGCGGCATCAATCATCAGCGGAAGCCAGAGGGATGCCTTACCCAGCAGGGGTCTGTTGGTTGTCTCAGTTGTCTCAGCACACTTTGCTGCTTATTAATTAGTTACATAGGGATGTTCCCCCCAAACAAACTAATTATGGCAATCTGATATTAGAAGATTTTAGAAGAATTGCTAAGATCCCCAGGAAGTAATGATACCTGTTTGGTTGTTCATAAGAATCAGGCTTAAGGTTGCATCAATTCTTCCAGCCCGCGTAGGTCGAGCCGTTGTTCATCTGCCTCGCTAAGTCAGAGGAGAAACGGTGGGAATCTCGTGGTGTTTGGTCGTTACGGAAAGGCGGAAAGGATGGTGTTCACCGGCATGCGGATGAAACACGTATTCAATCAATATATATCAATATTCTATCAACAATAAATCAATGGGTTGTCCCAAAATGGAGTATAGCACTACCTAAACATACGGTAATTGTAAGCAGAAACATTGTCCAAAATGTCACAGATGATAATATATATATAAATACAACAACTGATTTCTGGGGTTAATTGCACATAATTATCTTGACGTTGGACAACCCAGCTGACCAAAGGGATTAGGATGTTGCAGAGGACATCCTTTCAAACATGCCTTGAATCAGGTGATGTCATTTGTTCCCCATCAGTTGCTGTACTGTATCATATACATATATATATATATATTATGTATGATTATATATATGCACAATATTTATATATATATATATATGTGTGTGTGTGTCATTGTATGTCTAAGTGGCGAGACAAACCATATGACCCATATAATATACAATATATATATATATATATACATATATATATATATATATGTATGTATTTTATATAACTCATATAATCCATATATAATCAACTTTTGAATTCGGTCGGCTTGGTAGTGTATTTCTCAAGCGCTACACGCTACACTCCAGTATCATCACTGTCACTAGTCATCACCAGTTCGGCAAGCGCCACCCTCACGGCCATGCATTTTCTGGGGGAATTTCATGGACTTCCACAGCTGCGCACGACTTAGCAACCAGGAGTCTCTCGTTCAGTTCGAGTGTCAGAACTACACTGATATTATGAGCGCCTGGGCTGCCCCCAAGAATTCCAGAGGATGGGCGAGGACACCCTTAAGAGATGCACCATTCTTCCAGCAGTTCATTGCGCCGAATCCAACTTTTGCAAAGAAACCTTGGAACATGATTCTGCTGGCAGCATGGCATTCCCAGATTGGTCACCATCGTGTGGCTGTATCAGTATAAGCTTGTCACGCCTGTCAAATTCAAGCAAGCCACTTAAGACTTAGTCATTAGGTCACTAGGTTGATTCACATCCAAGAATAGGGGCAAACAAATATTGGATAGATACATTGCGCAAACCTCTGAAATTCCCATGATGCACACGCACTTGCCAGTGCCAACCTGTTCACCGCTGTTTGGAAGGGCAGCAGCGCAAAGCGAGCCTTGCACCGAGGCCTTCTGTATGAAATCTTTGTCATCATTGGTGTCTTCCTGCGTCTCGGTACATGCAAAGGGAGCGATGATGACCATTGGGCGAAGAAATGCCGATGTTTTTTTTAATGCTCCTAATTTTGATATAATTTTTGTGACGTTAAAATCCAATTTGTTGTTGAACCCCTACAAGGTGGTGATAGCTAAGCCGATTAAGTCCAATAAGCAGGGGGTTCCGGATGTTTATGCAGATATTGATACTCAAATGGGAGTTGTTCTTACACATGTATATATATATATTCAATATATCTATATATCTATAAATAGATAAATAATTAAATATTAACAAATATATATAGATATATATAAATTACCTGGGATGGGCCACCTATGGCCACGCTGTCCATTCAATTTGGCCCAGGTATGTAGCGCTGATCATGGAGCTGGGCAGCATCTCCATCAAACTCTCGGAGTTCCGGGTCTTGTGCCTTCGGGCCATCGAACAGGTGGGGGCCCTCTGGTAATTTAACAGTTCGCTATTGAAAATGGCCCATTTTCCAGTTCGCTATGTGACAGTTTACCAGAGGGTACTGGTGTTTAATGGTGTGTTTCATGGAATTTGATGGTAATTCATGGTATTTAATGGTTTTTAATGATATGTTCAACGGTAATGGAGTTTATAGTGCTTACTGGAGTTTAAGACAGCATCAGTCATGATATGGAAGTTTCCCAGAATAGTACCCCCAGGCCCAAATAAATTTTAAATAGACCATCCAGCTATTGGGGTACCATGATGGAAATCTCCATATGGACTGGGATGGATTTCTTTCGCTGGCAGATCGTCCTTTGCTTCGGCGTCGTCTTCCTGGTGATCTTCAGCTTTGCCTTCGCCATCAACGGCATGACACGCGAGGCCAGCAACGGCTGGGCGTTTTGGAGAATCGGAAGATGATCGTTTCCAGCAACAAATCTTGATCGGAAGATGATTCGGGGATTTCCGAAAATGGATGAAAGTGGATGAAAACCCCAGTCGTCACCATGGGTTTAAATGCTAAGTCACGGTCTAATGACTGGCATGATTTGGGGGTATACTTCTATTTCAGGAAACCTCCATTTTACATCATTTTACCACCAAGGGTTTTGATTACAGATTAACCGAACAACAGGGGAATTTCAGACTCGATATACGGGATGAATCGGGATATCCCGATGGGGTCAGGTCAATCATGATCTTAAGGTACTGGAGAGTAAAGGCCAGGGGAATTTTGTGATCGCTGTAGGGTAAGCCAATTTGGAGACTCACACCGTGGAGATGACTCAGATGACTATCACTACCAGCAAGTTGAGATTCAACAGCCTCAAGATCAACTTTCGAGCGGACGAAAAAGATAAAAATATAGTGAAACATATGGGTGTTAACACATTTGCAGATGAACATTTTCTTTTACGGAAGACTTCGATTGCAGGGCCTGCACGAAATCTGGTAGTTTGATTCCATCCGTCGGTGATGTACATTTATTTGTTTGTATCAGTTCGTGGTTCCTATAACATTCTATAACGATCATGGGAAATCTTCAAGCATAAAGATGGAAATAAGGAAAAAGAACTGTCAGCACACTGGCTCAAATGTATCACAGTGATTGAGGAATTATAATCCGGCGATGTTTTAGTCTTCCGAAAGAGTGATGCAACAGAAATCAAACATTAATTATCCCTGTACAGTACACCAGCCATCCCCAGTCGAGAAAGATACTTAAAAACTTTAAACAAGCGAACAGGTTTAGATACTTATATAGATATACATATTATACATTTGTTTCACATTTTAATATATATATATATGTATATATATATATATATATTTATTTACATATATATATGTATGTATATGTATATATATATAGAATTATATATATATATATCTGTGTGTATATGTATATATATATATATACGTATATACATGAGTTGGCCCGCCGGAGGTGGAGGCTGTGACCAGCGAGGCCGGAGAATCGATGAGACCGGCTGATGTTTTTTTCTTCTTGGAATAGCTATGGTTGTTTAATGGTGACTAAATGGGAGGGTTCATATATTATTGTGATGGAAAAACCACCATGGATAACACCATCATATGATTTTTCTATCACCATTGTTTCATTATGATATAGTTGATTTAATGGTGGTTGAATGGACATTCATGGGATCTTTGATGACTAAGTGGGGGATTTAAATGGATTTCATATGTTTCATGGGAGTCTACATGACTTTTTGGTGACCAGCGATTTGACCAAAACGGGGAGTATTCAGAAGGGGGATTCTCGGCCTCTGGTTTCACATAGCTATCGGGCATGGCCATTTCTAGTAGGTAAATATACATTGCCATATTCCATAGCTATGGTCCTATGGTAGTTGACTGCAGGGTAAGCCATGTTAAATCCCACAAGAACATGACATGATGTGACCATCCAAATGGGAAGAAATTCTATGGGATTCATTGTGAAAGATTGGGATTGAACCTTCCCTTATAAACGGGCATTTTAATTGGAGAATCGTCGATGAATGATGGATTTCTCAGCAATGTTGGATCACCAAAAGGTAATGTATTTCTTCTGTGACTGGGGATTGGGATGCTGGGGTTGATGAAACTTTGGAGTAGTTTCTTTAGTTTGTAATGAGACGATTCCCGACAGGGGATGTAGCTTGAAGAGGGCTTCGATGTGTGACATTCCCTGGTGACCCATCCTCAGATCATAGATAGCCAACAAGCGGGATATTTCCCTCCATATATGTCCTTAGGAGGAAAAAAAACTGGACCTTGCTGACCTTTTGTCAGGTGGAGGGATCATTCACTTCTCTTTGGTCGACTGTGCCAGTGATACATTCCAGACGGAAGATTGTTTTGATTTTCAACCATTTATTCAAACACACCTGGCATGATCGCGGACAATCCCAATGGCAATATCATATTTTGGACACGGAAATATGTTGAAACCACCAATCCGCTTTTGCAGAAGATTCACTCAATGTTGGCAGTTTCCGGCCCACGTTAGAACGTTAGAATCTCAACGTTCCAGGAGTGGTCAGATATTGGTGCTACCAGCAGCACCTTGATACGGCTGGCCTTTGGTGCTATGGACATGGATTCTTGGCGATAATTGCAGAAAATTGAGGAATTAAATGGAATTAAATGGAAGAAACCCGTTTTCATCATGAAGATGTCAAAGAAAGTCAATCAAAAGTATTCCGTCTTAAAATCTCTTAAAGTTCTTTGGTACTTTGATCGCTAGTTGCATCCCGGTGTTTGGCTTGTCCCGGTTGTAGTTCCTGTAGATCACCATTTTTGGGGGGAGCATGATGTAGAATGATGTAGATACACGCATTTGCAGCTGGCATGTAGCCATGGACTTTTGGCCCCTTCCTGTGGGACAAAACTCAGAGTCACGAGGCTTATGATGTTTGTTGAATGATGGATGATGATGGCACAGTACTGGAGATAAAAGATGTTCCAAGCAATTAATTTCGCATATTTCGCCAATCACTTTTAAATTGCGGTACTCCCACGTTTTCACCACAGATTTTTAACTACTTCCATTGTTTGCCACCCACTGACTGTTCAAAAGAAGCAGACCGTGGTTTTCTAGTTTGCTCAGGATTAGCTTTCAGCCATGGCCATGGACTCTCATATCTGCCATATTCCACCAATAATCCAATAATCACCTTTTTCTGGGACTACAATACATAATCATATATTTATGTATGCCGTGTGTACAAACATCGGAGATAACACCCTTGATCTATTATGTCAAACAGATCGGGATATGTTTTTGTATTTTTGTTTGTCCCACAGTCCCACAGGTGGTGGCATCAAGGTAGCTCAAATCACCTGTGCATCAAACCGCTCGCACAGGTAGCAGTGCAAAGCGTGGCCTACGAGAGTCCTTTGCTGATTGTCGCAACTTTGCTGAACCTTAGTAAAGAGCTGGTGAAATGAGTTATAGTAACACCAAAAACATGAAATCATTTATACTAGACTTTTAAGATTTGATTTTACTTGTCTATTCTTTTTGTCGGAGTTGCCATAGTGTGCAAGTTATTTGCTTGACACATCCGTAGGTAAATTAATATAAAATAATATAAATACATCTTAAGGTGGTGGGAATGTGTTTCGCCCAGCATTGAAACATGTTATGATCTTGTTCAAAGGTATCCAAGCCTTTTGTATGCTTGGTTGGGCTGTGGGTGGCCTGCTGTACGCCCGCACATTTGATGTGGAGGAGCGTGCTGGAAGTTACTTGAGGAAGTTAAGAGCGCAGCATCATGTAGCATAACATAGCATAACAAAATTCCACCCTAGTGTCAGTTTCGTCCCTAAGTCAACATCAATGTTATGGCCCCACCCACACCCAACCCAACACCCCCCATGGTTTAACATAAGACATTTCTACTGTAGCATCAGTGCAGTGTACAAGTGAAAATGAACGTTATTGCCCCACCCCACCCCAACCCCACCCCAAACAAAGTTAACAAAAAGCATCAAAAAGCGATTTTCCCTGCGGCGTGAATACGACGCGCAGCAAAAACAAGGAGAAGATATCGGTTTTCCCAGTGTTAAGTTTTCGCCCAAAACAAATCCACAGAAAATTCAGATCCAGATTAGTCTTGCATCGGCATCCACACCCTCGGCATGCGTGGGCATGGGCGTTGCAATGAGGTGATCATTATCTTCATGATGATGGTCTACAGCTTCTTTTTCAACCTCTTGGTCTCGTAGCTCTGCCTGGATCTTTGTTGGATAGGTAGAATCAAGAAATGGGGATGGATCAAACGCTATGGAAAATGTGGTTGGGGGATGAACCTCCATAAATATCCATAAATCATCAGAAATTCCCAGCTGTTTGGGGGTGAACTATAGAGGTACTGATTGGGTTTTGACCCCCATATCCATCACAGATCCATAATATGATTACAGTAGATCCCAAGTTCTTGAGGGATGTATCAGTTTCATGTCATGGTGCGTCACATTAGAATCCATTGGCTCGGGAGACGGCTCCGGCTGCATGCTATTTCGAGAATTTTCGAGATATTTAGACCAAACAATTGACAAATATACAGCGAAAACAGCGCATTACTTGTGCATTTCAGATGCACCAACATGACCCATATGCGAGTTGATTCCAATCATGTCCAATCCTAAATTACTATATCAGGGATTGGATGGGTCGGTGGTTTTCAGCTCAGGCAGTTCTGCGGTGTTCAAGCCTCCTTGGCCCTTGATATAAAGGGACATGCCAGGCTGAGACCGGCACTGTCGGCTGGTCAAAGGTGTTGAGTTTCTGGTAGTTCTATGGAGGTTTCCTAAAATGGGGGTACCCCAAGACCACGGGTTTTAAATGGTGTTAATATGTTTTAATATTTTTTAATATATATTTTCATACTAAAAAACGAACTTGGGATGATTTGGGGGACCCCCATTTTTTTCGGGAACCTCCAGATCAATTTGTAGGTGGGAACACAGCAGCTGGATGACACTCCGAGTTGCCCACACCTCTTTTTTCTTCCCGAAAACCAACCACCGGAACTCAAGATCTCTCATTGGCCCAAGATATTCTCCATGTCCAATACATTTCAATATTATTCTATATATATATATATATATATTTAATATTATATATGCATACATACGTACACATATATATATATATATACTATACACACATCTCTCTCTATATACATACATACACACACACATCTCTCTATATGTATAAATGCATACATATATATATATTATTATATATGCATACATACGTACACACACATATATATATATACTATACACACATCTCTCTCTCTATATACATACATACACACACACATCTCTATATATTTATAAATCCATACATATATCATATATCATATGTATATATATATATATATTTATTTATCTATTTATTATATATGCATACATACGTACACACACATATATATATATATATATATATACATACACACATACACACATATCTCTCTCTATATACATACATACACACACATCTCTCTCTCTCTCTGTATATATATACATACATACATATATCATATATATATATATTTATGTATCATATCATATTTATATACCCTCCACTACGAAGTGTCTAAGATCCCCCCTGGGGATAAATCCCACGGTTCTAGAATGGGGATTCGGTTCAATTCTAGACCTTTGACCACCCCCCATTGTAGACGGCCGGGGTTTTGGATCCTAGAGTTGCTTTTTTTTACGTTGTAATTTGCCACTTCCGCCCACTTCGGATATTTATGGATCATGTGGAAGTAGGTACCTGGAATGGTGCCCATTGTTTTGGACACTGTCCAAAGTGCCCGGAATTTTGGTCATTGGAAAGCGTACCATTTTAGGGGTAGGATTTCTACGTGTATCTATGGCACTCTACGGGTATTCACGGCACTAAGCCTTTCCAAACACGGAGCACCAAAAGATTAAGTGCCGTTTTGTTGTTTAAGAAATGCAAAGTGACACAAAAATAGGCTACAAGGCGGAAGTAGTTTGAAACAATAGAACTAAGGCTTTCCCTGTAATATGGCTTTAAAGCATGCAAATCTCCTCGGCAGAAAGTGGCTGGATGGAGCATCGATATCAAGGAAAATGTTGAGTTCTAGACAAGGTTCTTGACATGATATCTCCCAACTTATTCTGTGGAATTATCTTCACAAGGGCCATTTAGATATGAACTTAGACCCGCCATTCCTGTACAACCATTGGAACAACAATGAAGAAACAAATTGATTTGTTACTCGGAAACTGTTGAGTTCTACACAAGGTTCTGAAATGATATCTCCCAACTCATTCTGTGGAATTCTCTTCACAAGGGCCATATAGATATGAACTTAGGCCCGCCATTCCTGTACAACCATTGGAACAACAATGAAGGAACAAATTGATTTATTACTCGGAAACTGTTGAGTTCTACACAAGGTTCTGAAATGATATCTCCCAACTCATTCTGTGGAATTCTCTTCTCAAGGGCCATTTAGATATGAACTTAGACCCGCCATTCCTGTACAACCATTGGAACAACAATGAAGAAACAACTTGATTTATTACTCGGAAACTGTTGAGTTCTACACAAGGTTCTGAAGTGATATCTCCCAACTCATTCTGTGGAATTCTCTTCACAAGGGCCATATAGATATGAACTTAGACCCGCCATTCCTGTACAACCATTGGAACAACAATGAAGGAACAGTTTGGTTTATTACTCGGAAACTGTTGAGTTCTACACAAGGTTCTGAAATGATATCTCCCAACTCATTCTGTGGATTTCTCTTCAGACGGGCCATAGATATGAGCTTAGACCCCCCATTCCTGCACAATCTCTGAACAAATCAAACGTGATTTATCAGCCGGGAGGTGTTGGGTGGCAGAAAACTCTTATTAAAACTAAAACATGTTAAACCATATCTATTTTTAAAAAAACTATTTTTGAATATTGCCAAAAATTGGTTCCCCTGACAATCACATCAAAACCTTAAGTGCTACTCAAAAAATGAAATCACCGTCAGGGACGTGAATGATAAACAATCCCCAACCAATCAGTTTTTAACATTAAGATGAACCCCTCAAATGGGATCTTGATTCTTAAATTGTCTTCTAAAGGGTATCGGGATCAATTAAAAATCGAACTGACCAACCTGAAATTTCCGAACATGACAATCTGGGTCTGTTTATTAATTGGGGGAGTTAGAAATAGGAAGAGTGGATTAGCATGGGAGCAAAGGAAACAGGCGGACAATTGAGCCTGTGAGATTGTGGTTTTTCCTTGAATGCAATTTTTGATCCCTTTTTTTGACAACAGAAAGGCCCAAAATGAAGGGGTTCTAGAATCATAAGCTTGATTTCCAAGATTGGAATCCAGAACCCTCCCAAAACAAGCTGCCAAAGGTCTAACCCAACAAAGTTGATCCCCAGGGCCCCCCCCGAAAAAAAAAAAAAAAAACAATTTCAGACACCCTTTTGGGGGTCTAAAATCTTACGAAAAGGGTCCCTGCTCGTACTTGAGGGTATATATTTATACTGGTTGGTGGTTTGGCTTGGAACATTTTTTATTTTTCCATATATTGGGAATAATCATCCCGACTGACTAATATTTTTCAGAGGGGTTGAAACCACCAACCAGTTATACATATATGCCTCTCAAGGAAAGCCACATAGGAGGCCACTTCCCCCGCCATGGCAGGCTTGCCCGTGGCGAGATCATCATTGAGACCTTTAAGGCTGACGGACCAGAGGGGTGGCGCGTTCCAGGAAAGCTTGGGGATGGCTATGAAAAATAGATAGTTATTACCAATTTAGTTTTATGATTTTGCATGATTTACCTATATATTGGAAGATTTACCTATAGATGATTTTTAAATTCCCGTTTATAGACTTATAGGTACCAATCATCCAATAGATGTAAGGTGCTTTATAGATGATTTACCATGATTTACTGGTACCTATAAAAAAATGTGATTTACTATTTTATAGATGAATTACCTAGCCTATAACAAATGTTTTCCCCAAAATGTGGAATCCCAGTCACCATGGTTGTTTCAAGATGAACATGCTCTAAGTTTTGGATGATTTTGAGTACTATCATGTACTATCATTTTAGGAAACCTCCGGATATTCTCTTTGGTAATAAACATAGCTATGGAAGATAATCATTCGAAATCGGGAAAATTAAGTCATCTATAAATGTGCAATTTTCCACAGCTATGTCAAAATCCCAGAGGGCAGATGATTTACCGTGATTTACGTATAAATTACTTTACTTCGTGTGATTCCCACTGTGGCATATATTTTATCTGGCATACATTCTGACATTCTATTTGCCATGTTCTCTGACATATTCTGAAGTTCTATCTCTTATTCTATCTGACATTTGATTTTCCGTTCTATCTGGCATTTTTTTGGGCATTTTATCAGACATGTATTCAATTTATTCTGACATTCTATTTTGCATTTTATTTGGCATGATAGAGGTGGCTGGCACACACGGCAACAAAATGCTGGCGAGCTGGCAAGTGAGTGAGAGTGACGATTTTCCATGGCTATGACATTACCAGAGGGTACCAAACGGTGAACTAAGAAAAGAGAAAATCCACCATGAACGTAGATTCTGTCCGAATGGGACAACCATGGATTTCAATAGCTATATTATTGCTCTGGTGGAGAATTCAGAGGTGAACCCCCAAATAAGAAGGCTTTATTAAGGTGAAGGGTTCATCAACCATCAACAGGTTCATCTATCACTTGGGGTTTCCCCACCTTTGAGGAAGCCGCTGAAGTTACCATATTGATATTGTTAGTTCATTTGCTTCTGGAGGGCTTTCCAGGGATCAAACTGATCAAACATTATTGGTTCCAAGGAAACCTGGTGAATCCTGGTGAAAACATGGCGGAAACAAGATGAGAATCTGGTGAAAACCGGGTGAAAACTTGATGAACACCTGGTGAGTTCACCAACGTTCTCAAGACAGCAAGGATGTGTTTTTTTTGGGGTAAAATCGGAGGGTGAATTTCAACATGGTTTTTGCCAACATGGCGAAAACATGGTAAGAACATGGTGAAACCCAAAGGTTTGAAAGCCCGATGAAATGCGTTGAAGTTTCAGTGATTTTTCAAAAATGTCAGGGGATTTTCTGACAATTGGCGAACACTCGGTAAAGACCTGGTGAACACCTAAAACTTGGTGAAAACCCAATGAAACTGTCACAAGTCAAAAACGCTTGGCTGTGTCCTCCCTAACTCACTGCCAACTCTATCCACATTAAATCAAGTTGAATGAGCCAATACGTCCATTTGGGGGTGCGTTTGGGGTTTAAGTTGGTTTTTCCCCACCTGCCAGGTGAGGGTTGTTAGATTTTATGTCAGTTGCCTGCTCCTCTCCTCCTCTCCTCTCCTCCTCCTCCTCCTGCTCAACCGCGACCCTCGACGCACAGTGTTCTCTG